>Ga0265296_1000411_pt1 | contig 68685 bp, 54 predicted proteins | sample MunlanPumphouse1_FD_189073 | JGI IMG/M metagenome (GOLD analysis project Ga0265296, IMG submission 189073) | Groundwater microbial communities from a municipal landfill in Southern Ontario, Canada - Pumphouse #1 | ecosystem: Environmental > Aquatic > Deep subsurface > Groundwater | place...
CAGGTCCTCATCCCTAAAACAGCGCACCACCTGATAGTACTTTTCCATGCCTGCTACCATGAGGAGCTGTTTGAAGAGCTGGGGTGATTGCGGCAGGGCGTAGAACTTGCCGGGATTAAGCCGGCTGGGCACCAAAAAGTCCCGCGCCCCTTCGGGAGTGGATTTGGTGAGGAAAGGTGTTTCGATCTCCAGAAAGCCGACCGAATCCAGGTAATCGGAGACGGCCTTGGTCACCTTGTGGCGGAAGATCAGGTTTTCGCGCATCTTATCCTTGCGCAGGTCGATATAGCGATATTTGAGGCGCACCATTTCGTCGGGTTCGGTCGAGGGGTCGGCGATCTCGATGGGCGGCGTCTTGCTGGTGTTCAGTATTTCCAGATGGCTAGCCGCCACTTCGATCTCTCCGGTCTTGAGCGCTTTATTCACCGTTTCAGGCGTTCTTTTTAAGACCTTGCCCTGCACCTGTATCACGAACTCGCTGCGGAGCTTCTCGGCCTCGGTGTGGAGCTTTTTATCTTCGCTTTTAATCACCACCTGCACCAGCCCCGAGCGGTCGCGCAGGTCGATGAAGATCAATCCGCCGTGGTCTCGCCGGCGGTGCACCCAGCCCAACAGATAGACCTCTTTGTCTACTTCGGCCGCTGTAACTTCGCCGCAATTATGCGTGCGTCGCATGGGACCTCCTCTTGTTCGGCAGTTTGCATGTTCTTCAGTTTGGCTTTGCCGGATTTCAGTTCTTCTTCTCCGATTATTAATGTAAAATCGGCGTTGGCCTGGTCGGCCGCCTTTAATTGGGATTTTAAGCTCTTGCCGAGATAATCCATATCCGCCGAGATATCCAGATTACGAAGCTCGTTCAATATCCCAAATCCCTGCTTTTTAGCTTCTTCGCCTAAAGTGACAATATATAATAACGATCCTTGTTTGAATTTAGGATTTAGGATTTTGGATTTCATGACCTCAACCAAGCGATCCAAACCTATGGCAAACCCTACTGCCGGGGTCGGTTTCCCTCCCAGTTCCTCAACTAATGAATCGTACCGCCCTCCCCCGCACACCGCATTCTGCGCCCCCAATTGTTTTGATACCACCTCAAACGTGGTCCGGGTGTAATAATCCAATCCCCGGACCAGCCGATGATTGACTTTATACTTAATTCCCGATAGGCCTAACCACCTAACCACCTCTGCAAAATGTTCCTTGCATTCCGGGCATAGATTATCCGCCGAGGCGGGCGCTTTATCAATATATTTTTGGCAGCCGGCCTCTTTGCAATCCAGGATCCTCAAAGGATTAAGCTCCAAACGCTTGCGGCAATCCTCGCAGAGGGATTTTTCATGCTCCTTAAAATAAGTTTTGAGCTTTTCTACGTACTGCGGACGGCATTTTTGGTCCCCTACCGAATTGATGTCCACTTCGAGATCTTTCAATCCAAGCTTATCGAATATCTGCCAAGCCATGATCACGATCTCCGCATCCACCAGGGGATCGGCGGAGCCGAAAACCTCAACCCCCGCCTGATAGAACTGGCGAAAGCGGCCTGCCTGCGGCCGCTCATAGCGGAACATAGGCCCCAGGTAATAGAGTTTCACGACCTGGTCTTTTGTGATCAGGTTATTTTCGAGCGCGGCGCGCACTACCGGAGCGGTCTCCTCGGGCCTTAAGGTCAAACTGCGGCCCTTGCGATCGGGAAAGGTGTACATCTCTTTTGATACGATATCGGTGGTCTCTCCGATGGAGCGCGAAAAAAGCTCGGTTGCCTCAAAGATGGGCGTGCGGATCTCCCGATAGTTATATAGGGAAAAAATCTCCCGGCAGGCCTTCTCGATCCCCTGCCAGAGGCCAATCTCTTCGGGCAAAATGTCGCGGGTTCCGCGGGGTGATGCGTATTTCACGGAAGAATTATACTATTTCTGCCTCTGCCTGGCTACCTCGAACATCACGACCGCCGCCGCTACCGAGGCATTGAGGGAATTGACCTTGCCGTGCAGGGGGATCTTTACCAGAAAATCGCACCGCTCGCGCACCAGCCGCGACAACCCCTTGCCCTCGCCGCCGACCACCAATGCCAGCGGCAATTTAAAATCCGCCTTATCAAAGACCGCCTCCCCTTCCTCATCCAGACCAAAGATCCAGATCCTCTGCTCTTTCAACTTAAGTATGACATCGTTCAAATTATTGACCCGCGCCACCGGCAGGTGCATCAACGCCCCGGCCGAGGTCTTGGCTACGGTCTCGGTGAGACCCACCGCTCTTCTTTTAAGCGTCACCACCCCGTGGGCTCCCGCCGCCTCCGCGGAGCGGATGATGGCTCCCAGGTTGTGGGGATCTTCTATTTGATCCAGCAATATAATGAAAGGTAGTTGGTCCCGGGCCTGGGCGGCGGCCAAAATGTCTTCCACCTCCACGTACTCGTGGGCGGATGCAAAAGCTGCCACCCCCTGGTTTTTTGAGGATTGGCTGATGCGGTCCAAGGCCTTCTTGTCGACGAATTCAAAGATCACCCTGGCCTGCTTGGCCAGATCGATGATCTCAGTCAGATCTCCGGCGGTCTTGGATAGCAGGATCCTATTTATGGGCTTTTTTGCTTTTAGCGCTTCGAGCACGCTCTGGCGCCCGATCAGCATTTCCGACATCGGTTTTATCCTCCTTAAAAATTAATCCGCAAAGCAACAGGACTAGCGGGACCAGGGTCAAAAAGTTTCGGTTCACGATTATACCCGAAAAGACCATGGTCCAGTTGTAGGTGAAAACATAGAGAAAGGTGAAGAAGAGGATCGCCAGGACCGTTGACCATAATATGTATTTCTTTTCCGTGGTAAAGATCTTCTTAAAATAAAATATAATGACCAAGACCCACAGGCCGAACAGCAGATGCCAGTTGCCGGACAAAAACATTTTTTCCAGCACTTTCGGAATGGTTTCCGGATGAAACGTGAAACCGCTGATCATGCCCGCCAAAGAAAAAGTCGGCTCGTTGCCGACCGAGAGGCCGAAAACCTGCTTGAAGATGATCCAGGGGCCGACCAACAAAATAAATGGAACCAAATAATAAAAACCGTACCGAATTTTAACCGCGACTTTAGTCGCAGGTTTTAATGAGCTAACAAGGAGTAAAAAACCAATAAAATAAAAAATCATCCCCTCATCCTTCACCCAAGCACCTAGCGCAGCCAGCACCGCCGATAAGATCAACATCTTTGTATCTTTCGTCCTAATGAACTGATATAGATAGACGACTGCCGCCAGAAAATATACCCCTACCACAAAGTCGGCGTATTCTATCGTGGCGTGATAGACCAATAGCGGTAAAGTTGAAAGCAGGAAGGTGAAAAACAACGAGACCAGCCGGCTTTGCTCTCGCCGCAGAGCATAATAAAAGATGACCAGCATGGACAGAAAATAAAGCGGGAAGATGATCTTCATCAGCGCGTCATTCCATCCGCCCTGGAGAATATAGGTGAAGGTCTCAAGCAGGGGGAGATGCAGGGGATATTGTTTCATGCCCCCGCCCAGAAAGTAGGGATGCGCTCGATCGAGCGGTATCCTGCCCAGGAAATAAAAGATCTTGGCCCTTAGCGAGAAGTTCCATAAGGCATCCCACCCCACTACCGGCTTGACCAGGGCTTCGTAGAAGACGTAGAGGACTTTTAAGCCGATTGCGCCGGTTAATAGCCACTCCCAAAAATTTAACCGCGACTTCAGTCGCAGGTTGTTATAGTCCAGTCGCGGGATCATCAATCCCAACACCGCCACCCACGGCAACAAGATCCCCCAAAGGTTGAATTTGATCCCCAATAACGAATAGCAGAACATTTGCAGGGTCATAAGTCCCGTGCCGACCAAATATCCGACCGCTATTTTTTCCAAAAGTTTCATCGTTTGGCCACCCAATAGGTCTCAACGAACAGCTCGGCCCCCGTGATCGGCTCGACATTAAGACCTATGATATATTCGGCGTCGGCCTCGGCGGTTTGATTTAGCGGCGCCGTATAATAATTCCACATCATACCGGAGTATTGGTCTAGGTCCATCCTAACCGAGACCGGAGCCGACCTGGGAACCTGGGCTTCTACAAACTCGACGAACGAATAAAAACCGACCGGCGGGACCTGGCTGCGTTTTTGCGCCAGGGTCTTTCCGCCGAATTTATCCCGGTCTTCTGAAAAATAGGCGAGATAAGAAAAGGAACGGATAATTTCGAGGATTATCCAAAACAGCAGCAAGGTCAAAATGCCCGCGCGGCCGACTTTTTCCCAATTCAGCTTATATTTGAACCATAGAACGTAAGCGTAACCCGCGATGAACAGGCCGACCAAAAGATAAATGATGATATTGACGGGATTCCCATCCAGTAGCGGACCGGTAATGTTGTTCACTGTGCGGGGCAAGAGGGGCTCGACTTGAAAAAGCTCCGCCCAGAGATCAGACATTGTTCAGGGCTTCTTCAAAGAGGCCCAGGGCTTGGTCAATCTCGGCTTTCTTTACTATAAGCGGCGGGATAAAGCGGATCACCGTGCCGTCCGCTCCGGTGGAGATGAGCACCAGTTGTTTGGCCAAGCAATAGTTGATCGCTTTTTTGACATAGTCGGGATCCCCGAAATCCACGCCCACCATCAATCCCAGCCCCCGCACTTCCTTGATCACCGGATATTTCTTTTGCAGATCTTTTAGTTTCTTAATAAGATATTTGCCCAGCTTGGCCGATTTCTCGACCAGGTTTTTCTCTTCGATCACCTGGAGGGTGGCCACTGCCGCCGCGCAGGAGACCGGATTGCCGCCAAAGGTGGAGCCGTGCGCTCCGGGTGACCATTTATCCATGACCTCGCCCTTGGCCAGGCAAACTCCCAGCGGAAAGCCGGAAGCGATGCCTTTGGCCAGGGTCAGGATATCGGGCGTTACGCCAAAATGCTCGCAAGCGAACCATTTGCCGGTGCGCCCCACCCCGGTCTGAACTTCGTCCAAGATGAGCAGGGCCGCATACTGGTCGCAAAGTTTGCGCAAGCCCTTAAGAAAATCAACCCCCACCATCTTATAACCGCCCTCACCCAAAATGGGTTCAACGATCACCCCCGCGATAGCTTTGGTTTTTAATAATTCCTCCACCCGGCCCAGATCGAAAGGCGAAATATAAACTTCCGGCAGGAGCGGCTCATAGCCGTCCCGATATTTCATCTTGGAGGTAGTAATCGATAAGGCCCCCAGGGTCCGCCCGTGGAACGCTCCTTCAAAGGCGACGATCCCGGGCTTCTTTTGGGCGTATTTAGCCAGTTTGACCGCGGCTTCCACTGCTTCCGACCCGCTTTGACAGCAAAATATCTTGGCGTTATCGAAAGGTGCGATCTTTTTAAGTTCTTCCCCTAATTTAACATAGGGTTCGTAAAGCGCCACCCCAATGCAGATATGGATCAGTTTTTTCAACTGGTCGGAGGCGGCTTTAACCACTTTGGGATGGCAATGGCCGGTGGAGGTGGTGGCGATACCGGAAGAAAAATCCAGGTATTGCTTGCCATCGGTTCCCGTCAAATAGCATCCCTTGCCGGATACTATTCCAAAATCCGCAAAGTAACGGCCCAAGACCGGAGATAGAACATTTTTGAATCGTTCCAATAGTTCGCTCATGCTTTTATTATACATCAATTATTGTTATACTTCTTCCGAATGAATGCACAAAGCCCTCACCCCTTTTCTTCCCCTCTCCCTAAGGGAGAGGGGGGACCATCCCGCCTTGCGGGATGGTGGGTGAGGGCTTTCGTAATTTTGCTGCTGGCCCTCCATCCTGCCTTCGCCGATTATGTGCCCGGCGAACTAATCATTAAGTTCAAAGAAGGCGTTCGCGCCGCGGAGGTTTCCCCCTCGATTGAGAATTTACACCGGAAATTCAAGATCGAAAAGATCGAACGCGGCATAAAAGATGTGATACCGGCCTCGGCAAATGCATTGGCCCGGCCTCACGACCTTTCCCGGATCTACCAAATAAAATTCCCGGCCGGAATCGATGTCGAACAGGCAGTCAGGGAATATCAGAAGGATCCCGCGATCGAATACGCCGAGCCCAATTACATCTATCGCGCCCAGCGGGAGCCCAACGACCCGCGTTACGGCAGCCAGTGGAATTTCCCCAAGATCGAAGCCCCCACCGGCTGGGATATTACGACCGGCGAAGGATCATCCGTAAAGATCGCGATCCTCGACACCGGCATCGATTATAACCATGATGACTTGAGCTCCAAAGTGGACCTGGGATATGATTTTGTGAATGACGACAACAATCCGCTGGACGACAACGGCCACGGCACCCATGTTTCCGGCATCGCCTCCGCCGTCACCAACAACGGCGTGGGCGTGGCCGGGACCAGCTGGTCGGCGCGCCTTTTAGCGGTAAAAGTGCTCGATTCCGGCGGGGGCGGCACTTCCCTGGGCATCGCCAACGGCCTAAATTACTGCCTGGGCCGGAGCGTGCAGATCATCAATATGAGTTTTGGTGATTCAACGTCCAGCACCACCATCAAACTTGCCGCTGATAATGCCAATTCCGCGGGGATATTGATGGTCGCGGCCGCGGGCAATAACGACAGCGGCTCACCTTTTTATCCTGCGGCGTATGATTACATTATCTCGGTGGCCTCAACCGACCAGAGCGACCTGCGTTCGGTCTGGGGAACCGGTTCAGCCAGCAATTACGGCACCACGGTGGATGTTTGCGCTCCGGGCACCACCATCTTGAGCACCTATCTATTGAATTCATACCTCAATAAGAACGGCACCTCCATGGCCTCCCCGCATGTGGCGGGGCTGGCCGCCTTGGTTTTGGCACGCAATCCCTCCTTTTCTGCTTCCCAGATCAAAAGCCGCATCATCAACAACTGCGACAACATCGACGCGCTCAATCCGGGATATACGGGGCTATTGGGCGCGGGCCGCATTAATATGGCCAAAGCCCTGGGAAAACCGCAGGCCGGGTTGACCGCTCCTACATCAGGAAGCTATAAATCGGGAACGGTAACTATTAGTGGAACGGCGGCCGGCAGTGAATTCGACCATTATATCCTGTCCCTGGGCATAACCTCCGCCGCGACTTTGGAGAGTATCTTCACCGGCACTTCTCCCGTAAGCGCCGGGACTTTGCACCAATTCAATTCCGCCGCCTACGCGGATGGTTTTTATAAGCTCAAGCTCGAGGCGGTAAGCACCGGGGGCCAGACGACCGAGGCCTCGGTGAATTTCCATATCGACAACACCGCTCCCACCGCCGAGATCTCCTCTCCCGCCGAAGGAGCGGCGGTTTCCGGAAATATCGCGGTCAGCGGCACCGCGGCAGACGCGGTTCTTTCGTATTATATGTTGGAGTATAAAAAATCCTCTGAAGCCGCTTTTGTCCGCATTGCTTCTTCGGGAACGGCGGTAGCCTCCGGCAGTTTGGGGAATTGGAACACCACCGGGCTTACGGGAACTTATGCGCTCCGCCTAACGGTCGCCGATCTGGCCGGCAACACCTCAACCGCTACCTGCAATCTGACGGTTGGCGCGGGTAGCTCCGAGGCCCAGGCGGTGATCAGCAATCGTCCGGCGGCCTCCCCTAACCCTTTCAATCCGTCTAACCAGAGCACCGTTTATTTTACCTATAACCTGGAAGATAATTACGCTGTCACTATTTATCTTTTCGACTTGAGCGGCAATATGGTCTGGCAAAAAAGCTTTTCTGCCGGCGAACAGGGAGGGAAAGCCGGGCAAAACCTGGCTCCCTGGAATGGTTTGAACCTTTTCGGGGAAATGGTCGAGGGCGGGGTCTATCTTTTTAAGATCGTATCGCAGACCGGAAGCGCCAAGAAAGTCATCGGCTCGGGCAAGATCATCATCCTGCGTTAGAAGTTGAGCGTGCCCTCGAAGCTTAACAGATTGGCCTTAAAATTGTCCAGCGCCCTCAAATTATTGATGAAGTTCACCAGTTTATAGGAAGCAGTGAGCAACACTCCGCTTAAGATGGGATTATCTTGCGGCACATTGAAGTTCAGGCTGAGGGTGTTGGTGGTCTTTTTGTAGTCGATATCGGGGATCACCCCGCCGGCCTGCACTTCGCCCTTATTATCTTCCTCATCCAGGTTCCACACCACCTCGCCCCAATCCAGCCGCCAGCCGGTGCGCACCCCGATCGTCGATTTGGGCCGGTTCTGGCCGGCGCTGCTGGTAACCTTCAAATTATAATCTCCGGTCGAGGAAAGGAAAGAATAAGGAGAGAGCGTGACCCTAAGTTTGCTGGTCTGGGCCATGGATTCGAGTTTCGCTCCGTCGGTGACATTCAAGTAATTTTCTTGGGTAAAACCGGGGGTTAAACTTATCATCGAGAAAGGGGTCAGGGTCAGGTCGTAATTCTGGGTCAGGGTATTGGTGTCGGTATTCGATTCCAACGTTCCTAAGGGTGTGGTGGCGGTGCGGTAAAAATAAGAGAAGCTGGTGTTGAACTTGATCTTCTCCGCCTGGATGGGCGCCCAATCGGCGCTGTAATTATTGGAGCGTCCCTTGCTCTCCCGGCCGGTATCGTGAACCGTATGATCTTCCGAATAGGCCCAGCCGGTGTTGATCGTGCCGATGGGAGTGGCGCGGATGCTGGTGGCGGTGCGCTCGGTCAAAGGATTTTTGCCCCCGGTAACCACGCTGGGGGTTTCCTGGCGGTTGTAATCGGCGGTAGTCGAGAAGCGTTCCATGGGTGTCAGGTCCATGTGATAGGTGGTGTTTTTGGTTTGCAGGAAACTGGAGCTGGGCAGGCGGGTCTCGACCACATGGTCGATCAACTTGGCGTAAGTGACCCATTTTTGCACCCGCGGGAAGGTCAGGTCGATCGAGAGATCGTAGGAATTGTCCCGGGTTAAGCTGTGCGCGGTCTCGGCTTCGGTGGTGGCCTTAACCAGGGTGACCGGTTCCGAGATGGCGTAATCCCACCCCAGTTTCACTCTTTCGGTTATGCCCATACTTTGATTGGTGTGGAAATAATCGGAATTGTTCTTGGTGAGCGTCAAGCGGTTCTCGGAAAGGGAGCGGCGCCCGTCGTATTTGTGGTCGTAAGAAAAGATCCCCCGTTTTAATCCCACGGGCGTTGCCGAAAGCGAATAATTGTTAAGGGTCGAATCGGCGGTATAAGGACCGGTAGTCGAAGTGGGATCGGCCCGGTCACCCAACACTTCGGAATTCCTCATATTAAAATCCAGGCCGACCAGGTCCAGGGGGTTCATTCCTACGTTATAATCCCGGTCGTAATTGTGGGTAAAGGTCTTGTGGGTGGTGCCGAATGGATTGTTGGTTTCCCGGTAAGCCAGGGAGGTCTTGAAATTCCACAATTTCTGCGGCGCCAGGGAAGCAGAGAAATCCTGATAGTTCGAGCCCACGCCGATCGCCGTGCCTCCCAGCGGATTGAAATCGAACCCGATGCGCTTGGCATTGTACGCCAAAGCTAGATCGCCGGTCTTGCTGTTGACGCTGTATTTATAGGCCGAATCGGCTTTTTCTGTCTGGCCGAAAGCGGCGCCGCCGGGATCGGGATAGCTGTATTCGGCGCGCACCGCATCCGCTGATGAAACCGTTATGTAATAGAAGCTGATGATCCCCTGGGTGTAATCGATGATGTAATCGATGTCGCGGTTGCGCAGATATTGATTCACGTAAATCTTTTCCGAGCCCTCCACCACCTTGGTCGGGGTGCCGGGGCTGTTGAGGGTTATGCGGTTGGTGGGCGCGGTGATCGCCACGGTCTCGATGGTTGAGATCTGGGGGATCACCTGGTCGGTGCGCGACCGCGCATAATTGCCGGAAAATCCCAAAAGTTCCCCATACTTGAAGTCCGCATCAAAACCGGTGACATCTTGCGCCATATCTCCTCCGGTGGGCGCGGTGGGCGGCACATATTGGAAGGTTACCGAAAAATTCTTGGTGTTGGGAAGTTCCTTGTTGAATGTAATATATGGGCTGTCTTTGTAATAATTGACGGCATAGCCCAGATCCAAGGCATTGGCTTCGAACGAGCTGTTGCGGACATAACGCGTGGTAATAGGAGAACCATTGTCCCACACCTCCACCACTTCGGTCCCCGGCACTACGTTTACGTAATTTTTAATATAGTAAGGTCCGCGGCCCCCGTCGCCGGCGCCGGTAAAGCGGCCCACGATCGCTTTTTTATAAGTATAAAGCACCGTAACTTCGCCGGATCCGGTGCCCAGCATCTTGATGGTGCTGGTAGCGTAACCGTCGGAGCGGTCCGCCCGGTCGTTGATATAGGCCAGCCGGGCTAAAGGTTTGACATCTACCAGGCCGGTAATGGCATTCACTTCGGTCGAAGGGACAGCGTAATCCACGCCCGCAACCAAAGTCACCCCGCCCCGGGTCAAGATCAGGGACTTGGCCTGCTGGGTCAATTCATCCTGGTTGAGCATCGGCAGGTGGCCCAAATAAATGGTGTTATCGTTCGCGGCCAGTTGTGTTTCGGTAAAGGCCTCCACCAGATCCGCCGTGGCGGCTCCCACGCTTTTCTTGGCCGATTCCCTCAAATAGGTCATACCCACCATCAGCTCCGGTTTGTACTTGGGAGGCGGCGGAGGCGGAGGCAATTCAAAAATACGGCGCCGGTAGATCGCTTTGACGGCCGAAGTGTTCGATACGTTGTAGTTGAACATCAAACGTCCGGAAATATAATCTATGTAATAATCAAAATCGCGTATCACCAGACGATCATTAACATATATCTTTTCGGACCCCAGGATGAGGTTCTGGTTGGAAAGAGAATAAGGTCCGCGGCTGTCCATGCCCGGAATTATATCGGCCATCGGCTCGGTCCGGGGATAACTGTAGGAAACGACCAGCGGATCTTTGGCTGTGGGCATTACCGGCAGCAGCAGGGTGATCAGGCCTTCGTCGTATTTGATGGTGTATTCTTCATTTTTACGCAGGGTCTGCCCCCGGAAAGTGAGGGTTTCAGAAAAGATGTTGGCCGGGATGTTCCGCAGGCGATAACGCCCGCTGCTTTCTTCCTCCAGTATCTCCTCCTGGCTCTGCGATATGGCCGGTGCTTCGAGGGTGATTACCGGAGTTGGAGCGGCCGCCGCTTCCATCGTGGCGGCGATCTTCCCGATTTCTTTCCGGGTTGCGTCATAATCTTTACGCGCTTCCGCGATCAGTTTTTTCAGGTTGATAAGGCGCTTTTGGTCTTTTTGGGCCGAGGGGACCTTGGAATAGAGATAACGGATGTTGTTTTTCAATTGTTCGGCCTTGAATTCCAATTCATTCACCCGCTCCTGCCCCGACACCATTTGGTGCGGGGCCTGCTCGGCCGGGGAGATCTCAAGCTTTTCAATCGTTGGAGCCAAGCCCACCCCGCCGGTGGGGAAAACCTCGGAGGTCGTAAGTATCACTTCTTTGGGTTCGGGAGCTTTTTTGCCCCAGGAGGTCGGGTCCACCTTAAAACGACCCTGGACGCCGAAAAAGTCCTTCTTGGAAAGCGCCGGAAAGAACAGGTCTAAAAGATTGGTGTACTCAAAACTGTAAGTGAACTCATCCGCGGAAGTTAATATGCGGGTAAAAGTTACTTTACCCTCCAGATAATCTATCAGATAATCCACTCCCCGCGTCAAAAGCACTCGGTTCAACTCGATGCGCTCCGAACCCTCCACGATCGAGCCGTGGCCCAAACTATAAGGCCCCTTGGTGTTGTTGCCCACCTGCTTGGTCAAGTTCTGGACCTGGCTTTTTAGCTTGGCGGAAGGCACCGCGATAAAGTTATACCCCTCATCCTTGCTGGTGATCATCATGCCGTTCAAATATTTGCTTACCGTGGTGAACTCATTGCCGGAAAAACTGGCGGTAAAGTCCCCGAAGGTCAGTTCGTGCTTGTTGTCGTAATTTACCTTGACGTCGTAAAGGTCGGGGGATTCGGGCTGCTGCTGGACGTCGTAGCTGACCGAGAGCTTTTCATTGAGCTGGGCCAGGATCTTTAGCTGGAGCCGCTCCTGCCAGGGCCCGCCGGTGACATTGGGTGAAAATCCGCCCAGGTGAGTGATGCCCAGAAAATAATTTGACTGCGGATCCACCTTGGCATCTTTGTATTCCCACTTTTTGAAGCCGGTGACATCTATTTTGGGATAGGTTTCCGCCAGCGCCGCTGCGGCAAATCCAAATATCAAAATCCAAAATCCAAATATAATAATTCCTTGTTTGGATTTTAGATTTGGGATTTTAGATTTTTCCTTCCCCATCGAACGGCATACTAACAAACAAAAAAATGATTGTAAAGCGTAAAATCCCCTTGACAGCCCAAAAGATAAACCTATAATGGGGACAAAATTCCCCATAAAGGGGAAGCAAGGGAGAAAATCATCGCACGCGATAGAGCTACCCTGGAGCATCTGCTGGCGAACAGATCGAAGATAAAAGTCCTGCGTTTGCTTTTGGAAAACCACCGGGAGCTCACCGGCCGCGAAATGTCCCGCCTCACCGGCCTCGACCACAAAACCTGCCATAAAACGCTCAAAGAATTCTGTCTTTTGGGCATGGTGCGCATGGCCCAGGCCAACCACAGCAATCTTTATCGTTTAAATCCCAAGAATTATCTGGTAAACAACGTAATACTGCCCCTGTTCGAGATCGAACGGAAAGTTTTGAACGGGAATGGAAAGGGTCAAGGGGCAAGTAGCAAGGGGCAAGGAAATGGGAATGGATATAAATAGGAATAAGAAACCAGCGACTAAACGTCGCGGTTTCTATCTTTTTATTGAGCGAGGAACCGCGAAGTTTATTCGCGGGTTCCGAGCACGTTGAATAAGTAAAGGAAGGTGTTTCAATTGGGTGAAGGATTTAGGGATTTAATTGTTTGGCAAAAGGCCTATCAATTGGTTTTGGAGATATATAAAATCACAAAAAAGTTTCCAAAATATGAGCTATTTGGATTAACTTCGCAACTCACCAGGGCGGCTGTTTCTGTTCCTGCAAATATCGCCGAAGGATATGAGCGCCAACACAAGAGAGAATATATTCAATTTCTAACAATTGCCAGAGGCTCCCTTGGAGAAGTTGAGACCTATCTAATGCTAGCTAAAGATTTGGAATATATTGAAAAAGATACATATAATAATTTGGAAGAAAAAAGACAAGAAATTGGCAGGTTGTTGAGGGGATTAACCAGGTCATTGGCAAATGGAAAGGGGCAAGGGACAAGTAGCAAGGGTCAAGGAAAAATCCTGACCCTTGACCCCTGACCCTTGCTACCAATCAGTAAAGAAGGAGGGTTTCGTATGAATAAGAAAATGAATATGATCGAAAGATTCCACCAGGAGGTATTTGGCGTCTTAAAACGTCGGTGGAAATTCAAAAAAGGAGGCGCCCTACCCCGTTTTAGAGGCGTGGTGTGTCTTCTTGCCTTCGCATTATGCACTTTGGCATTTACCCCGAGCGCAGTCGAGGGGGCGTTCCCCCAACAGATCAATTACCAGGGCAAACTCACCAACGCCGGCAACCTTCCAGTTTCGAACGCGACCTACAGCCTGGTCTTTACAATTTACGACGCTTCCTCGGGCGGCACCAATCTATGGACCGAGACCCAATCGGTCACCACCGAAAGCGGCTTCTTCAATGTGGTGCTGGGCTCTTCCACCCCCATCGGCACGGATGTCTTTAACGGCAACGACCGCTGGCTGGGGATCAAGGTGGGGTCCGATTCCGAAATGACTCCGCGGCAAAAACTAACTTCGACGGGCCATACTTTCCACGCCTATAACGCCGACAAGCTTGACGGGCACGATTGGTCAGAAGTCCCCACCGGCGGCAATTACGTCCTCAAGGCCGGCGATACCATGACCGGCACACTGACTAATTCGGCCACGGCATCCTTTCAGGCGGCCAGTGGTTCCGTGGCTGTCCCGAGTTATAGTTTTTCGGGCGACCCTGATACGGGATTTTATTCTCCCGTCGCTAATCAAATAGGAATCACAAATGGCGGAGCGATTGCCGGGTCCATAATTGCCGCTGGTCCGCAATTTAATAGCTATTGGGCTTATAACAATACGATGACTTTACAGAGTCGCGTGGCAGATGGCGCAGGAGCTATCGGTTTCAAGTTTGCGCCTTACACCGCATTGACTGTTGCTGGAGCTAAAATAGCGAGTTTTTATAATGATAGCGGGATAACCGAAAAGGCCTACATCGACAAAGACGGTACAATTGTTTCCTCTGGATCAGTCAGAGGTGTCAGCTTAGAATCCACCGTCGCCACCGGTACGGCTCCGTTGACCGTCGCCTCCACCACCAAGGTCGCTAATTTAAATGCTGATCTTCTGGATGATCTGGATTCTTCCGCTTTCGCTACGACTGGCAGTTTGAGCAACTACGTCGCCAAGGCAGGCGATACCATGACGGGCAATCTCACTATGAGCGCCTCCAGCGTCTATCTTGCGAACGGTTCTGCGGCCATGCCTTCTCTAACATTTGCCGGCGATTCGAATACGGGATTTCGCCTTTATGGTTCAGATCAAATAGGAGTATCAGAAGGTGGAAGCAATGTTACGACTTTCGGCAGCGGCAATATATATGCGTACGGGTTTGTAGGATATGGATCCAATACGCTCAACTTATATTCCGATAAAGCCGATGGAGCGACAGCAATTATGGCCAAGATAAATGGAAGTGCGAGTTACACAACTCCTGGAGCAAAACTATTAAGCATACAGAACGCCAGCACCGAAAAAGCCTACATCGACAAAGACGGTACAATTGTTTCCTCTGGATTAGTCAGAGCGGTAAGCCTAGAATCCACCGTCGCCACCGGCACTACGCCCTTGACCGTCGCCTCCACTACTAAAGTCACCAATCTAAATGCCGACCTTCTGGACGATCATGACACCTCCTATTTCGCCAGTGCCGGTAGTTTGGGCGACTATGTCCTCAAAGCCGGCGATACCATGACCGGGACCTTGACCAATTCGGCCGCATCTTCGTTCCAAGCAGCCAACGGCAGTGTCGCCGTTCCGAGTTATAGTTTTTCGGGAGATCCTGATACTGGCTTTTATAAAGTGGCGGATAATGATTTGCGACTTTCAGTCGGTGGCGCGCTGGTCGCCGAATGGACTTCGGCAGGACATTATACCAATCAAGTTTCGCCGGTTGGAGCAGTATCAATGTCGATTAAGGGAGCGATAGCTAACGGAGCAACGGCGATTGGAAATAAGTTTGGCAATACCAACGCATTAACAACATCGGGTGCAAAGATAGCAAGTTTCTATTCTGATAATCTGTCCACTGAAAAAGCCTTCATCGACAAAAACGGCACCATCGTTTCCTCCGGTTTGGTTAGAGGTGTGACTCTAGAATCCACCGTGGCCACCGGCACCGCTCCCCTCACTGTTGCCTCCACCACCGTGGTCACCAACCTAAATGCCGACCTCTTAGACGACCATGATTCTGCCTATTTCGCTACCGCCGGAAGTATGAGCGACTACGTCCTCAAAGCCGGCGATACCATGACCGGGACGCTGACAATGAGCGCGACCAGAATAAATCTAGCCAACGGTACAGCTGCATCGCCGAGTTTAAGTTTTGCGAATGACATTGATTCAGGAATATATCTAAGCTCGCCAGGGAACTGGAGAATGTCTGCAAATGGCGCCGCTATCCTTGAGATGGACGCATCGGGGGTTTATGTTGGCGCCTCGGGCATCTTGGGTTCCGGCAATAATATCACTCTTGTCATGAAAAGCTTCCAAGCAGACGGGGCGACAAAAACGGCCGTTGCCACCGACACGTATAACACATTCGTCACTCCGGGTGCAAAATTGTTTTCGGTCAGGAATGCTGCGGCCGAAAAAGCTTACATCGACAAGGATGGCACCATTGTATCCTCCGGTTTGGTCAGAGGTGTGACTCTAGAATCAACCGTCGCCACCGGTACGGCGCCATTGACTGTGGCCTCCACCACCAAGGTGACCAATTTAAATGCCGACCTCTTAGACGACCATGATTCTGCCTATTTCGCTACCGCCGGAAGTATGAGCGACTACGTCCTCAAGGCCGGCGATACCATGACCGGGACATTGACCAATTCGGCTAATGTTATTGTTTCCGGCAGCGTAGGCATCGGAACGACGAGTCCGGGGTATAAACTTGATGTAAATGGAACGATCAACCTTCCACTTAATACCTGGTTTACAGCGGGGGGTATAAACCTAATTAAGAGCAGTTATTATGGATATAACACCGTTTATAGAATTACTCAACTCGGGGCCGCCGGATCAAACAGAGGGATATCTCTCGGAGCGGACCTCACCGGTAATGCCAACGATCAGTTTGCGGGAAACGAGATCATCGTCCCCAACAACATTGCGATGATCGCTCCCAACGCGGCTAATAATAATTATCTTGGGGTCCTTAGAGTAGGAAGCGACAATAAGGTATATTTAGGAGGATCAAATTATCAAACGTTGGGAACCATGGTTCTTGACGTAGCGAACAGCAAGGTCGGCATCGGAACGACGACTCCAAGCGAAAAACTAAATGTCGCCGGCACTATTTTAGCCACCGGACTGGTCAAAGGCGCCAGCTTGGAATCCACCGTCGCCACCGGCACCGCACCTTTGACCGTCGCCTCCACCACTCTGGTCACCAATTTAAACGCCGACAAACTAGATGGACATGATTGGTCGGAAGTTCCCAGCGGAGCCGATTATGTCCTCAAGGCCGGCGATACCATGACCGGAACTTTGACTAACTCGGCCACAACCGGATTAAGGGTTTCCGGCAACGCCTTTCTCTCAACTTCATCCGGAAATGTCAATATCGGAACCACAACCACATTTGGCAAATTAACCGTGGCCCAGGCCAGCGGTTCTAACGGTATTGCGTTGATGAACAGCAGTCTCGGCAGTTATGGATGGGTCTTCTATCCTATTACCAACGGCAGTAACACGGACATGAGATTATACGAATATGGCAGTTCCTCGGGCGACAGGCTGACTTTCCAGGCCGGAGGCAACGTCGGCATCGGAACGACGGCGCCAGTGGCTATTGATGGCGGTGCAGGTACGAAATTACACGTTGATAACGGTACAAGTACGGGTAATATTGAAGTGGCCAGGTTTGAAGGAGGAAGTGATGCGGATAATACCTATGGGGTAGTACGCATCGGTCATGCCAATGACAGGGGGTTTTTTATCAAAGGTGGCCGTCAGGTTGGAGATGTTCCTATGGCGACCATGGGATTAACGGACGCATTGGGGGCAATGACTGACATTATGACACTTTTAGGCGGCAACGTCGGCATCGGGACCACTAACCCGGGCGGCAAATTGGATATCGCCGGAAAAGCCACCATCGAAGCAGACGGAGATATAACTACTTCCGCTCAATTAAAATCCACCGTCGCCACCGGCACGGCGCCCCTCACTGTGGCCTCCACAACACTAGTCACAAATCTGAACGCTGACCAATTGGACGGCCACGAATGGTCGGAAGTCCCATCAATGACCGATTATGTCGCCAAGGCCGGCGATACCATGACGGGGACGCTGACCAATTCGGCTTCGGCATCTTTCCAGGCGGCCGCGGGCACTGCCGCTATTCCCTCTTATTCCTTTAGCGGCGATCCCAACACGGGTTTTTATAACGCAGGCGCAAATAATATTGGGGTTGCGGCGAACGGCGCGATGATAGGTTATTTATCTGCGACAACGAATTATACGGATTCATATTTTTATACTCCAAGATTTATCACGCCGGCGACCACTAATTACCCGATGACTTTGACGGGGCGGATAAATGACGGCGCCAGCGCGGTCGGGGTGATATTGGATAATTCCACAACTTTGTCTACCGCCGGCGCGAAGATATTGAGCGTAAGAAATAACACAACTGAAAAAGCCGCCGTCGGTTTGAATGGCGAGGTGATGGCGGGGGCGGGCACTATTTCTTTGCCCGGCATAAGTTTTCTCGGTGATCCCAACACCGGCTTCTATAACACGGCGGATCAAATAAATGTTACAGCGGGTGGCAATTTGGCTGGTTATTTCGCGGCGCCTGGATTTTATTCCCCTGGTTTTATTGCCACGAGCGGCAACCCGGGGACATTAAGAGGTCAAGTCGCGGATGGCGGGACAGCAATCGCTACTAAATTTGGAAACGCAGCGGCGCTTACAACCGCCGGGGCAAAGATAGTATCTTTCTATTCTGATAATCTCTCTACCGAAAAGGCCTACATCGACAAAGACGGCACAGTTGTTTCTTCTGGATTAGTCAAAGGGGTCAGCTTAGAATCTACTGTTGCCACCGGTACGGCTCCGTTGACCGTCGCCTCCACTACCCTAGTAACCAATTTGAATGCCGACAAATTAGATGGGCATGACTGGTCGGAAGTTCCGGTAATGACCGATTATGTCGCCAAGGCCGGCGATACTATGACGGGGACACTGACAAATTCGGCTTCGGCACATATTTCGGGGAATGTAGGCATCGGGATAACGGCGCCGAACGCCCCTCTTAATGTTATCGCAAATGATACTACCAAGAAGGTCCAAAAATGGGGATATACGTCAGGCAACAATGATGTTTATAACCTGCAGTTGAATGAGATCGTAACCGCCGGCGATGTCACCTGGTCATTCGACCAGGTTAATAATAGCACCGCATATAATAATGTCTTGACAATTAAACAAGGTAACGTCGGCATCGGGACGACGGGGCCGACGGCAAAATTGGTTATTGGGAGTCCGATAAACAACGCGTTCCCCTCTACAACAATTGGAGTCGCTGGCGGCAATAATCGCATTAGTTTTACAAGCAACGATGCTGATCCTAATTGGGGAGGATATATTAGAAATACTTATGCTGCAGGTACTCAGATGACTTTGGGTACCCGCAATTCGGGCACAGATACGGATGTGCTGACACTTTTGGGAAGTAATGTTGGCATCGGGACCACTAACCCGGGCGGCAAATTGGATATAGCCGGAAAGGCAACCATCGAAGCAGACGGAGATATAACTACTTCCGCTCAATTAAAATCCACCGTCGCCACCGGCACGGCGCCCCTCACTGTGGCCTCCACTACACTAGTCACAAATCTGAACGCCGACCAATTGGACGGCCACGAATGGTCGGAAGTCCCATCAATGACCGATTATGTCGCCAAGGCCGGCGATACCATGACCGGGACACTGACCAATTCGGCCACAGCATCCTTCCAGGCAGCCGCCGGTTCTGCGGCCGTTCCATCTTATTCCTTTAGCGGCGACTCCAATACTGGATTTTATTCTTCAAGCGATGGGGTGATTAAGTTTACTCTCAACGGAACTAATGGCATTCAGTTTTCGGGACAAAATGTTAATGCTAATAGTTTTACAGCCATAACAGCTACTTACGCTACTATTAAAGGTCAGATGGCGGATGGGGCAACAGCCGTAGGAACTCGGATTGGTTCATATACCAATTTAACCACGGCAGGAGCAAAACTGGCTTCGTTTTTTAATAATGATGCCACCGAAAAGGCCTACATCGACAAAGACGGCACCTTCAGCACCGGCGGATTGGTCAGAGCGGTCAGCTTAGAATCCACCGTAGCCACCGGCACCGCACCCTTGACCGTGGCCTCCACCACCCTAGTTTCCAATCTGAATGCTGACAAACTGGACGGGCACGACTGGTCGGAAGTGCCCAGCATGGCCAATTACGTCCTCAAAGCCGGCGATACCATGACCGGAAATTTGACAGTTGAGACCTCTGCGCATCTTGCTACTTCATCTGGTAGGGTCGGTATCGGGACAGCGTCACCGACCAACAAGCTTGAGGTAGACGGAGTTTATGCCGGCGCCGGCCTGGCCGCGGGTGTTGTATCATTGACCACGGGAGATCTGCTAGCCACCAGAAGCCTGCGTATATTAAGAGGCATTTCGGTGGGTGGCGGCTACGCGGCTACCGATCCGCCTACCAACACCATAATTGTTGAGGGCAAAATCGGCATCGGGACAAAAACCCCGGGAAACGATCTGGATATAGCCGGAAAAGCCACCATCGAAGCGGATGGAGACATCACCACCTCCGCCCAATTCAAATCCACCCTGGCTACCGGCACCTCCCCGCTCACCGTGGCTTCCACCACCAAGGTGGACAATCTCAATGCCGACCTGCTGGATGGTTTGGATTCTACCAACCTTGTCTCATCTTCCGACCTTTCCGGTTATGTTAAACTGGGGCCGACTTCAGTTCAAGCCACCGACAGCGCTTACGCCATATGGGTACAAACTAATTTAAATAGTCCTTATGCGGTAGGAGTGAATGGATTGGCTACTGGGGCTTCAGGGATTGGGGTTGCAGGACAAACTTATGGGACATCGGGATGGGGAGTTTTCGGGTATGCTACCGCCGAAACCGGCGCCAATTATGGAGGACGTTTTGTGTCGAAAAGCACTTCCGGCTACGGAGTTTATGGGAAAAACGACGCTGCCAGCGGGACCAATTACGGGGTTTATGGAACCGTATCTTCGGCCGCTGGTTGGGCAGGATATTTTACTGGCGGGCTGGGACTGTATGCTTCCGCCGCGCAAATCGGGACGACGACCAATACGGTTTACAAACTCGCGGTTGATAGTGGTACTTCCGCAATAACTTATGATGACATCGGTATCGGCGGCAACGGCGGCTGGGCCGATGGCGAGGAACATACGATCAGCGGGTACCACTCAAATACAAACCAACCGAGTAAGGTCGGTTCAATTATTTTTAGGTATGATACCACTAATCAGGGATCCATCAGTCTCGGCAACCTATACAACAGCGGCAACCAGACGAATAAACTTCTTACGGTCATTGCCAACGGCAATGTCGGCATCGGGACGACGAGTCCGCAAGCCAAACAACATAATCAAATTACTTCCAGGGCTACTGCTTTTAGCGCGTCGAACGGCGCTACTTGGCATGATTTAATAATCCAAAATCCGAATAATACTCAAAACGCGGCGGTGGGCATAGCTTTTGAACTAAACAGCTCTTATAACGCGAATGCCGGAGCCGGCATCGCGGCAGTCGCGGGCGCCGGGTCCGATTACACCGCTGATCTAGCTTTTATAACACGGCCACAAAGCGCTGTTGCCGCCGAACGGATGCGTATTACAAGCGGCGGCAATGTCGGCATCAACACGACGTCGCCAATAGCCGAGCTCCATGTTGCGAACGGCGTTACCGGCGCCGAGCCGACTTACCATGGATTGGTGGCAATTGACTCGGGCCAGACCGACGCCGCTGCGAACGGCCTGGAATTCAAATCCTCCGCCGCCGGTTCGGGATACGGTTATCGGCTGGCGACCGTCTATGACGGAGGTTCGAACATCGATTTCCGTATCCAGGGGCGCCAGGGCTCGGCAAGCTGGTCTCCGTTGATGACTATCAAGGGCAGCAATGGCAATGTCGGCATCGGGAATACCAATCCCGCGGTTGGGCTGCATGTTGGGACCGGTTCTTCTGCGCACGGCCTGACAGGCGCTACCGATGTTCTGGTCAGCGGAAGTTTTGAGGTGAACAGCGGCGCGTTTGTTACGGGAGCATTGAATAACATATATGCTTATAACAACCCCGCCGGCGGCGTCTCCCAGGGATTGTATGTAGACAGTACCGGAGTCCTTGGGTATAAACCATCCAGCAGAAGATACAAACATGACATAGCTGACTATAATTTTGATGTCAGCAGAGTTGAAAAACTGCGGCCGGTGAAATTCAGATACAATGCAGGCAATAATCAAGACATTGGGCTTATTGCTGAAGAAGTGTCCGAACTATTCCCGGAATTGGTAATCTATGATAAATCCGGGCGGCCGGATAGCGTAGGTTACGAAAAGGTGGCCGTGGTCCTGCTGAAGGCCTACCAGGAAAAGCAGAAGGAGATCGACGAATTGAAGGCCAGGTTGAACGCCTTGGAGGCAAAGATATCGATGGTCCTTGAAAAGTAACCAGTTAACGGTAACCAGCAACCAGAAGGAGTTAATAGAATTGGGTCATCTCCCAGTGGAGTGGATAAATTATCAGGGTTGTGAGTTGTGAGTAGTGGGTTGTGGGTTAGGTTGTGGGTTGTGAGGGTGAGGAGGAAAAAGCAAAATGTTTAGGAGTTTATTGGATTTAGCCGAAGGCTATGCCCAGAAGCACGACAAGCCACTCTATCGCCTTGCGGAGAGCTGGAGAGAGCGCCCAGGAACCCACAACTCACCCTCACAACTTGCCCCACAACCCATAACCCATTCTCACAACAAAAAAATCACCCACTCAGTTGGAAGAACGGCCCTTATTATAATCCTAGTTACCGGTTACTGGTTACTGGTTACCGGTTACTGGTTGCTGATTGCCACTTCTCCATCTTCAGGATTACTACGAACTAGTACTAATTATGGATTACAGACCGACGCCTCCGCCCACGGAGGGGATAAATCGACCTCAACCAATTACATCCTCCGCCAAGGGACCGCCGGCCAATTGGGCTCGGTAGGAAAATCCGATTCCGCCAATTATTCCGCCCGGCAGGGATACATCTATACCACCAACACCAAGCCCGCCACCCCGGAAACCTTACAGCAGTTTAAATCCGACGGCGCGACTGCCATCCCCCACCCCGCCGGCTGGACCAGTACTTCGACCGAAATACTGAAAGCGAATATTTACGATTATGATCCCGGGGATATCTTAACTCCGCAGGTGGAGGTGCGCCAGGCCGGCGCCGGCTTTACAGGAGAAATAAGCTACGAGGGATCAAATGTTAATTACAGCGGGACCACCGTCACCTCTTCGGTTTCCGCCACGGGGATGACCCATAACCGGTCATATATATGGCAGATACGCGCAAAAGATCAAGAAAATTACTACAGCGACTGGCAAACCCTGGCGGGCAGTCCCTCCGATTACCGCACCGACTTTGTGGCGCCGGGCACTTCCGAAGTATTGACCGCTGCCGCCACTCCCGAACCCTCCCCCACCCAGGTTTATTTGACCTGGGAGGCCGCAAGCGACGCGCTTTCCGGTATTGCCGGATATAATCTCTATCGCAGCACTACGCCGGGATCGGGTTATGTGAAGATCGTATCTCTGATCTCCGGGCTCACCACCACCGATGCTACGGTTTATCTGGGCGCCGATTATTATTATGTAATTAAGGCCGAAGACGCGGCGGGCGGGGAAAGCGAGATCTCGCGGCAGGCCAGCGCGCCTTACATTGCCGTAACCCGGGAAGCCGTGATCACCGCGCCGACTGTCGGGGGTTACACGGGCGGGGCGGCGGACCCGGTGCCCGGCTCCACGCTTAAATATACAATGTATTACACCAACCGCGGATTCGCCCAGTCCACCGGCGTGGTCATTGTCGATAAGGTGCCTGCCTTTACCCAGTTCAAGATCGGCAGCGCCACGGGCAATGATATTTCAGCGGTGCAATATTCAAACAACGGCGGCACAACCTTTTCCTACACCCCCAGCGGAACCTACATCGACGCCAACGTGACCCATGTCAAATGGCTGTGCAACAACATCTCTTCGGGCGCTACCAAACAGGTCGAGTTTTCGGTGGTGATAAGATAGGGCTTGACAAGACATTTGGCATTTACCATAATACAAGCGAAAAAATGAGAAACTGGAGAATAATCGATCTTGGCTTCCTGATGGTTTTACTTGTTTTCTCTGCCGCTTCCGCCCTGCCCCCGCCCCCTTCTTTCAATGCCCAAGCCAACTTTGATTCCCAAACCGTGGCGCTGACCTGGGGCCCGGTCGGGAACGCCGTCGGCTTCAATGTCTATCGCAAGGAGCGCACCGACCCGACTTACCAAAAGCTCACTGCTTCCCCCGTAACCAGCCTGCGTTTTGTCGACCGCAAGCCGACCCGCGGGCGGGATTATCTGTACATGGTGCGGTCGCTGGATTCAAGCGGGACCGAAAGCCCGGATTCGCTTAGCGCGGGAGCTCCGTTATTGACCATGAGCGCCGGCGCCAAGGTGTTCACCACCAAGGATAAACCCACCGCCCAGCGCAGCATCAAAACCGGACAATTGGTGACCTTTGCCACCACCGGGGACCTGATCACCTACCAGATCACTTATGCCAACCAGGGTTTTAGCTCCGCCAAAGATATTAAGATCGATTATGCCATTCCGGCGGGCACCGTAATCGCCGGTCCTCCGCGGGTGATCATGGGTGCGCAGGCCAAGATCAGCTATTTCAACCGCAAGACCGGCTCCTGGCAGGACCGGCTTATGGACGAGGAAGATATCGGGAAGGTCAGGTTCAACATTTCCGACAGTATCCCTCCCGTGCTTAATCGCTCGGAGGCCAGCGGATCGATCGTTTTGAACGTTATTATTAACATATGAAGAAAATTGCTTATCGCTTACGGCTTACGGCTTACGGCTTTTTGGCCGTTAGCTGTTTGCTGTTGGCTGTTGGCCAAGCGGCCGAAATTTATAATTACGCCTTAAACTCTCCCCCCGTCGGGACCTTTACCAATGCCCCAGCGGCGGCGGACAATTCTCTGGCCACGGCCGCGGTCTCCGGGAACATCGCGGAAAGCCCCCAGTATATGACCTTTGATCTGGGTTCCAGCATCTATGTGGGCAGTGTCAATATCTATTGGGATGCGGGCGCCTTAAGCCGTAATTACAGCGTCCGGGTAAGCAATGACCGCAAGAACTGGATAACGGAATTTTCGGGTCTTGACGCTTCGACCGCGATCGCAGACCCGGCAACCGGCGCCGCCGCCCAGAACATCTCCACCCGCCGCTACACCGTTCCTTCGCGCTTCGTACAGATCTATATTCCGGTGGGCGGCGACGCTACGGCGTCGGAGGTTAAGATCCATGAGGTCCAGATCCTGCCGGCGCAGAACCTGCGCTTTCAACTTTTAAGCGTTGCTCCCTATGCGGTGACCAATCATAGCGCCCTGATCGTTTATCGAACCACCATCGGCGCGGTGAACGGCCAGGTGCTTTACGGCACCAATCCCTCCCGGCTCGATCAGGTAGCCGCCAATCTGGAATCGGGGGTAATAAACAGCGTCACTTTGACCAACCTTAGCCCCGACCAGGCCTATTACTACCGGGTCAAGGCCTGGGACGCTTTCGGCAATCAGGTGGAGTCGGGCTTAAGCTTTCTTAGGCCTCCGCGGGTCAACCTGGCGATCAGCAAAAAGGTTGCCGGGACCTTTACGAGTTTTCCGCCTAACGACCCGCTGGTGGATAAATCTTCCGCCGCCCTGCCCCGCGCGGTGGACGGCCTGACCGGATATTTTAAGGGCATGGCCACCTCGACCTCGGTGCGCGGCTCCGACCAAAGTTTGATCATCGATCTGGGCGGCAGTTTCCAGGTCTCCTCCGTGGTTTCTTACTGGAGGGCGCTGGCTTACCCGGAAAGTTTTTCTATCGGCGTCAGCCTGGATGGGAACGCTTGGACCGAATTATCCAACCAGATCAACGCCGGGGCCGGCGGCTTTGCCCGCTCCGACGCCGGGGATCCCATGCGGGTGGTCTCAACCGATTTAAACGGCGCGGTCTGCCGCTATGTGCGTATCTTTATACCCAAAGACAGCCCCTATTTCGTTAAGCACGCAGATTGGGACTTTGTCCAGCTCATGGAGGTAGAGGTCTATCCGAAGTGAAGCATGAAAAAACTAATCCTGGCATTTTTAATATGTGCGTTGGCCGCCGGGGTTGCTTTCGGGAATTTTACGGACCGGATCAAAGCGGCGCAGAATTGTCACGGCCTGAAATGCTTGGAAATTCCCAAGTTCTTGGAGGAAAAACAGGGCTTTCAGATCGTAAAGCAGGACTGGCTGGAAGAGAAAATGGGTGACGCGGTAAAAGTGACCTTAAAGATAGCGGCGCAAAAAGAAATACAAGTGGACGGAGTGTACCTGTCTTACTCCTGGAATCCGGAATGGGTCTGGTCTGTCAACCCGCAGGACGGCGCGATCACTCCGTTAAACGATCGTGCCCGGGATTGGATGATGGGCAAGCTATAATGAAATCCTATTTTAAGATTTTAGCCGTTAGCTGTATGCTGTTAGCCGTTAGCGCCCCCTTGGCGCAAGCCGTGACCTTTAACAGCACCGGCAATCCGGGCGATACCGTAACCACCACCGTGATCATCGCCGCTTCAACCTTCGAGACCCTGGGATATCTCGATCTCAACGGGACCAGAATGACCACGGTGGAACCCGCTTCCGGGAATAACAGCCAAACCGTGGGGTCGGAATTCGGCTTTTCGGGCCCGGGTTCCCCGTCCGACAATACCGTGACCCCGGGCGATGTGGCCTACCATTACTACGCGGTCACCAACGAAGGCAATGCCAGTGACAATTACACTCTCTATCATGTCTACAGCCAATACAATGGCGCGACCGGCTGGGTGGTAGAGGTCTGGGAAGGCGCGGGACGAATTGTAACTCTCGAAGCCGGCACTTCCGCCAACGAAGTCCGCGCGGTCGCCGAAGACGCCGAAAAGACCTTTTATTATAAAATTATAGTTCCTTCGAGCGTAGCCCAAGCGCCTAATGGATCATATATTACCATCACCTCCACCGTTGAGGCGGCCGGCACACCCGTCGGCCAATACACCGGAGGCAATGCTTTAACCTACGGCGGGGCCAGCACTGCCACCGATCCGGTGACCGATACCACCGCCGCGCCCTTGCTCACTTTAACCCGCACCTCTACTGTCGATTCGCCCACTGCCGCCGCCGGATATACCGGGACCATACACGACGCGGTTCCCGGAGCGGTGATCACCTTTACCTTAACTTACAGCAATTCCGGCAATGCCTCGGCCGAAAGCGTGATCCTGGTGGATAGAGTTCCCGTCAATACCAAACTGGCGCATTTTAATACCACCGGCACCGGCAGCAACGTCAACCTTACCGCCGCCCAGGGCAATGCCACGGGCTGGACCATAAAATATTCGACCTTAGCCAATCCCAGCAAAGTTTACGGCAACACGGCCGACTGGAGCGGGGGCAGCGGCGGCACTATCGGCAGTTTAACCACCGGTTCCGAGGAATATCCGGGAGGCAGCGCCACTTACGCCACCGGCGATGCGCCCTACGGCGCCGCCTGGATCAAATGGGAGAAAGCTTCCATTGATCCGACCGATGACAATAAGACCCTAACCTGGGGAGCAACCATCCGATGAAGCTTAAAAATATTGTATTTTTGACTTTTGCCTTTTTAATTTTGACTTTGGGAGCGGCCCAGGCCGTGACCTTCACCGCTACCGGCAACCCGGACGATACCCTGTCGGGTACGGTGATCACCGCCCTGGCCACCCAAGAAACCCTGGATTACTCGGATGTCAACGGCAACGCCAAGACCCAGGTTACTCCCTCGACCGGCAACATCAATATAACCGTTCTGCCGGTCTATGGATTTTCGGCCGGGGCCTTGGCGGATAGGAACTTATATAAGGGCCAAACCGTCACTAATTACGCCGGTATAACCAACGAAGGCAACGCTTCCGACAACTACACTTTAACTTTTGCCGGTAACTTTACCGCCGCCGGGGCCGGCACCTGGACAATTAATATCCGCCGGGCCTCCGATAATTCCTTGCTGGGGGTCTTGACCGCCGGCTCGACCACCACCAGCGAAGTTAGGTCCGTGGCGGAAGACGGCGAGTTCCAATATTATCATCAGATCACTTCCCCCTCCGGCGGGGATGCGGGAGCTAATATTGTCATCACTACGACCGCCACCACCGGCTCGACTCCGGTGGGGCAATACACCGGGGCTAATGGATTGACCTATGGCGGAGTCGGAACTTTCACCGATACGGCAACCTATACCATCGCCACTCCCCTCTTAACCTTAACCCGCACCGCTACCACCGATGCGCCCAAAGCTAATAACCCGGTCGGCTATAGCGGAGGGATCCACGACATAGTTCCGGGAGCTATCATCACTTACACCCTAACTTACAGTAATACCGGCAATTCATCGGGAGAAAGTGTGGTGCTGGTGGATAAAGTGCCACCAAACACCAACCTGGCCCACATTAATCAAACCGGCAACACCACTAATGTCAATATCACCGTGGCGCAGGGAAATTCTTCGGGCTGGGCCGTCTACTATTCCACCCAAGATAGTCCTCAAAAGGATTATGGAAACAGCACCGGCTGGACCTCGCTCGGCACTTTAACTACCTCCACCACCACCTTCCCTTCGAGCAACACCTATGTTTCCGGCAACGCGCCCTGGAACGCCACCTGGGTCAAATGGGAGAAGCAGTACGTGGACCAGGCCGATGACGGTAAAACCCTGACCTGGGGCGTCACTGTTCGTTGAGGATATTCCTGCTCCTCTGCCTGCTGCTTTCTGATTGCGCCTGGGGGGTGGGAACAGTGGCGGGCACCAGCATCAGCGCGGGCCGCGCCGAGGCTCACCACGACAACCGCACCGAATATTCGGACGAGCTTTCGCTTTCGGTCACGCAGAATTACGGATTAACGCTCGTCACCCCGGAAGTGGTAGGTTCGGTCAATCCCGGCAGTACCTACAATTTTCCCTATGTCTTGACCAATGTGGGGAACGGCTCCGACACCATAACCTTGGGATTGTCGGCAACTACCAATGATTGGAGCTCCACCCTGATAAAGGACGATAATCTAAACGGCCTGCGCGATGCCAGAGAGAATGAAGCGGTGCCCCGCGAGCTCCCCCTGGCCGAAGATGCGGTCTATCACTTTTTTGTGGCCTTAACCTCGCCGGCCACCGCCAAAAAAGACGACCTGGGCCGGACCACGGTTTCGGTTGCGGGAAGCGTAATCGACGGGAGCGCCTATCTGGGAGCCAACGGAACGCTTTACGGAGGCGCGGATTCGGCTAGCGGTACCTCAATCGCCCAGGTGGCAAACGTAGATACCACTCCGCCCACCATCTCGGAATTAACCGTCGGCGGGCGCAAGCGGTTCGCAGGAGACATCATCTCTTCCCGGCCCGTCATCCAATGCCGGGTAACGGATGATACGCCGGGGGGGGTCGGCCGGATCGAGGTCTGGCTCAATGGTGAACTAAAATATGTTGCCGCTTCTCCCGATTGGAAAAGCGCCTCTGCCGGCAAGGTAGGTATCTTCAGCGCGGATACCGGAATCGCCAAATTTGATACGACCGAAAGTTTACCGGCCGGGACCTATGAAATAACCGTCAAGGCCTGGGATGCCTACGAGAACCTGGCCCAAGAAACTTTGGGCCCTCTTTATGTGAAGGATAACTTCGAGGTGGTGGGCCCCATTGTCAATTATCCCAATCCCTTTCGTCCATTAAAGGGAGAGACCACCGGCATAGCGTATACTTTAACCAAAGACGCCCAGATCACGCTTTATATCCACGACATCCGGGGAACGGTCTTGTGGAAAAGGACTTACGAACCCTTTGAAGAGGGAGGCAATGCGGGTTATAATGAGATAATTTGGAACGGCAGGTCGGATTTCGGGGAAACAGTTGGCAATGGCATTTACATCATTAAACTGGCGCACGCCAATAAGATCGCAAGGTCGGGCAAAGTCACCGTATTGGATACCCGCTAGTCCCTACTTCATTCTGATCCTGATCCTTATTCTTATCCCTTCCTCCGCTTTCGCCATCAAAGCCACTATCGATCCTTCGGAATTAGCCGCCGGAGCCCGGCCTTTGGGCTTAGGCCGCGCCTATGTAGCCGTCGCGGACGATGCTTACGCCATATTCCAGAACCCGGCCGGGCTGGCCCGCATTGCGCAATTACAGATCACCAGTATGTATTGCAAACTCATAGACGAAGTGGACTATGCTCTTTTGGGGGCGGCCCACCCGCTGAATCGTGAAGCTCTCGGGGTAAGTTTTGTGCGGGCCTCGGTAGGAGGAAGTTTATTGAGCAAGCGCGATCCGGTCACCGACCGCATCGTTCCCGATGGGGAAGGCGCCATCGGCTATGCCAGTTCCGTGGCCTTTTTAACTTATTCGCTGGCGCCCGAAAAATATTCGTCGGCGGCCTTTTTTAAAAATCTGTATTTGGGAACTTCATTGAAGATCTTCAGCCAATCCTTGACCGGTGTGCCCAACTCCGATGTCACCGCGTTGGGGTACGATCTGGACGTAGGTCTGCTGTATCAGCCCAATTCTTTTTTAACCTTGGGGTTGGCCGGCTACAATGTGCTTCCCTATTCTATGGGAGGCAAACTTATCTGGGGCTCGGGCATAGCGGAGGGTATCCCCGCTTCCGGCAAGGTCGGGGGATCTTTGAAGGTCTTGGGCCCGGGCGGCATGAGGGACCTGCGGTTCGAGTCCCTGGAGCTTTATTTGAATTTCGATCATGAGTTCACCACCCTGATCGGGCGTCCGGGGCTCAACCATCTGGGCGCGGAATGGGTATTAAGCAATTGGATAAGTTTTCGGGCGGGATTGGACCAAGATGCCGTGGCTTTGGGCGGAGGTGCGGTGGGGACCCAGACCAACCTGGCGGCCGGTTTGGGCATAACGGCATTCAATTTCCGTTTCGATTACGCCTTCCACACTTTCGGCGAGCTGGCCGAAAACAATACTCATTTCCTTTCCCTGTCTTATGGGGTGGAAAAGAAGCGAATGCCCCCTCCCCCTCCGCCTCCCATAACCGAATACTTAACGGTCGAAGCGGCCGCCGACCAGAACACCATCTATGATCCCTACTTCATGGTAAAAGGCCGGGTGCTCTATCCCGACCAGGTTAAGAATCTCTTGATCAATGAAAGTCCGGCAAACCTGTACCCGGACGGCAATTTCTTTTATCTGGCGCCTTTGCCGGAGCTGGGCGGCAATCGGATCACTCTTAAGGCCATAAGCTTGTCGGGAAGGATCTTGGAAACAAAAGAAATCAAGATCCGCCGGCTGGGCGCCTTTAGTGATATTCCTCCCCAGGATCCCCTAAGGCAGACCCTCGGCGCTTTGGCCGCTTTGGGGTATGTTTCGGGCAACCGCGATCAAACCTTCGGGCCGGATAATAAAATATCCCGCGGAACCCTTATGTCCCTGCTGGCTAAAACCGGCAAAGATTCAATTTTACTGCGAAGTTATAGTTATAAACCCGGGGCGTTAACCCGCGCCGAAGCCGCGGCCATATTGGTTAAATTCGCTCAATTCGAAGAGCCGGATTATGTTTACGAGCAGCCTTTTGCCGATGTGCCTCTTAAATATTGGGCTGTTAAGCCCATCTATCTAGCCAAAAAGCACGGCCTGCTGAACTTCGTTAAAGATCAATATTTTAAGCCCGCACAGCAGGTAACCCGCCGGGAAGTGATCGAAATGCTGATCGAAATAGATTATATCAAGAACAAATTAGTTGAACTTTTTAACAGCTAAGACCGCGTTGTGCCCGCCAAAACCGAAGGAGTTGGAAATGGCGGCGGCCACTTTCATCTGCCGGGCCTTATTGGGAACATAATCCAGATCGCAGTCCGGGTCGAATGATTCCTGGTTGATGGTGGGGGGAACGACTCCATTAACTATCGTTAAAGCCGTGGCGATCAGCTCCACCGCGCCGGCCGCACCTAAAAGATGTCCGATCATGGATTTATTGGAGCTAATGGCTACCTTTTTGGCGTGGTCGCCAAAAGCGGCCTTGATAGCCATGGTCTCATATTTATCATTTAGGTCCGTCGAAGTGCCGTGAGCATTGATATAATCAATATCCTCGGGATTCAACTTGGCATCCTTAAGCGCCGCTTTGATCGCCCGCACCGCCCCCTCCCCGCCCGGGGCCGGAGCAGTGATGTGGTGTGCATCCCCGCTCATGCCGTAACCTACGATCTCCGCGTAGATCCGGGCTCGCCGGGCATAAGCCTGCTCTAAGGTCTCAAGTATCACTATTCCCGCTCCTTCGCCCATCACAAAGCCGTCCCGTTTGCCGTCAAAAGGCCGGGAGGCAATCTTGGGATCGTCATTAAAACCGGTAGAAAGCGCCCGCGCGGCGCAGAAACTGGCAACCCCCAGCGGACAGATGCTAGCTTCGGTGCCGCCTGCGACCATAACCTCCGCGTCTCCCCTTTGTAATATCCTAAAAGCATCCCCGATGGAGTGAGTGCCGGTGGCGCAAGCGGTGCAAACACACGAATTGGGCCCCTTGGCGCCCAAATGAATGGAAGTGATGCCCGCCGCCATGTTAGTGATGTCATAGGGAACGGTGAAAGGCGACAGGCGGCCGGGGCCTTTTTCTTTCAGTATATGCGCTTGTTGTTCCAGAAAGTCGATCCCCCCGATGCCGGAGCCGATCAAGACCCCGATCCGATCGGCATTGGTTTGGTCTATCTTAAGCCCCGCATCCTCCACCGCTAATTTGGCGGCCGCCACGGCCAGCTGGATAAAGCGCACCAGCTTAAGGGCTTCTTTCCGGTCCATGAACTTTTCCGGCTCGAAGTTCGCTATCTCCGCCGCGATCCGGCAGGTATAAGCCGCGGGATCAAAGCGGGTGATGCGGCCGGCGCCGCTTTGGCCGGCGATCAGATTGTTAAAAAAATCCTTATGCCCGATGCCGATGGGAGTTACCGCTCCCAAACCGGTGATCACTACCCTATTTGACATATACCGCTTCCGCCTCTTTAACCAATTCTTCGACAATCTTCCGGGCGGGTTTGATGGAGCGGTCCGGTATCTTCCATACATTGGCGCCCGAAAAAACGATGCCGTGCTCGATATCTCCCCGCTGGGAATTGATGAGCGCCTGGATTATGCAATATTCCAATGAACAATTCTTAAGGCAGAAATCGCAGCCCATCGGTTTGGGCGCCTGTTTGGATATTATCTTTTCCACAAAATCGGTCTTGATGGCCCGCCCCGGCATTCCCACCGGAGAAGTTATCAATACCACATCCTCTGGTTTGGCGGTCTGATAGCGGTGTTTGTATTCCGGCGCCGCGTTGCATTCGTCGGTGAGCACAAAACGGGTGGCGATCTGCGCGGCGGAAGCCCCCATTTTAAACACCTCCGCTATTCCCGCGCCGTCGATAATCCCCCCGCCCGCAATAACGGGCAGCTTTACCGCAGAAACCACTTCGGGCAATATCTCCGAGAGTTTTCGGTCGGTGCCCAGGTGGCCCCCCGCCTCCCCACTTTCCACCACCACGGCCGCCGCGCCCAGTCGTTCCGCGGTAGCCGCTAATCTGCCGGAAGAAACTATCGGAACGATAGGTATCCCGCTTTCGCGGCCGATCTTAAAGATGTCGCGGGAAAATCCCGCCCCGGTAAAGATCAGATCGATCTTCTCGGTGACCGCGGTCTGTACGATCCCCAAAAATTCGCGCGCCGCGAACATGATATTGATGCCCAAAAGACCCATCCCGCCCGAGATCTCCCGGGCCAAGCGGATCTCGCCGGCCAATTCATCAAAGGCCATTCCTGAGGCGCCGATCACGCCCACCGCGCCGCAGGCCGCTACCGCCCCGGCCAATTTGCCGGTCGAGATGCGCACAGCCATGCCCCCCTGCACGATGGGTATCTGGGCGGTTAACCCGCCGATATTTAAACTCGGAAGTTTCATGCTTTCCTTATTTCTTTGAGTGGGCCATCACGTAACTTACCGTATCGCCCACGGTCTTTATTTTTTCCGCGTCTTCATCCGGGATCTCGGTGCTAAAGGCCTCTTCGAGAGCCATTACCAGCTCTACCGTATCCAAAGAGTCGGCGCCCAGATCGTCCACGAATGAGGATTCCCTCTTGATCTCGGAATCAGAAACCCCCAACTGCTCCACCACCACTTTTTTTACCTGTTCATAAACCTGATTCTCGTCCATCGTTTCACCTCCTAGGTATTCATCAACATTCCGCCGTTAACATTGATAACCTGCCCGGTAATGTAATCCGCCGCCGGGCAAGTTAAAAACACCACAGCCGCCGCGATATCTTCCGGGGTCCCCATTTTACCTGCCGGGATCTGGGCCAGCATCGCTTTTTTCACCTCGTCGGACAATTTATCCGTCATGGCGGTCTGGATAAAACCGGGAGCGACCGCGTTGACCGTGATATTGCGGGAAGCCAGCTCCCGCGCCATGGTCTTGGTGAAAGCGATCACCCCGCCTTTGCTGGCCGCGTAATTGGCCTGGCCGAAATTCCCCATTTCCCCCACGATCGAGGCGATGTTGACAATTTTACCAGACCTCTGCTTCATCATCAAAGCGGAAACTACCTTAGTGCAGTTAAAGACCCCGGTAAGATTAACCGCCAGCACGGCGTCCCAATCTTCTTTCTTCATTCGGATCAGCAGGCCGTCCTTGGTGATGCCGGCGTTATTGACCAAAATATCGATCTCGCCCATCGCCTGGATCGCTTGGTTCACCCCCTGCTCCACGTCACACAGGTCCGCCACGTTGGTCTTAAGCGCCAGGGTCTTGACCCCCAGGGATTTGATCTCCTCCGCGGTCTGGCTGGCCAATTCCAGGTTGATGTCGGATACGATAATATCCGCGCCTTCTTTGGCCAAAGCCAGGGCTATGGCCTTGCCGATCCCCTGTGCGGCTCCGGTCACCAGGGCGGTTTTTCCTTTAAGCTTCGTCATAGGTTTTAACTCCCACCTTTGGATCGATCTTCTTGATCAGGCCGGAAAGGACCTTGCCCGGTCCCACTTCAATGAATTCCTCAATTCCCGCCTCTATCATTTTCCGTATCGAATCTTCCCATAAGACCGATCCGGTCACCTGTCTTATCAGAAGATCCCGTATCGCGCTTCCCTTGGTCACATATTCTGCGGTCACATTGTCCATCACCGGGATGTCTGCATCCTTGATCTCGATCTGGTCCAGTTCAACCGCCAGCTTTTTCGCGGCCGGCTCCATCATCTGGCTGTGGAACGGTGCGGAAACCATAAGCGGGATCACTTTTTTGGCTCCGGCCTCTTTAAGCTTCTGTCCCGCCAGCTTCACCGCTTCCGCCGCTCCGGAAATGACCACCTGATCCGGGCTGTTGAAATTGGCCGGCTGGACATTGCCGACTTGCCGGCAAATTTCCACCATTTTATCACGGGAGACGCCCAATACAGCAGACATGGCCCCTTGTCCCAGGGGCACCGCCTCCTGCATGAACTTGCCCCGCAGATAAACGATCTTCACCGCATCCTTAAAAGCCAAAGATCCCGCCGCCACCAGCGCGGAATATTCCCCCAGCGAATGGCCGGCTACCGCATCCGGTTTCTTTTTCAAATGTCCATAAGCGGCTACGCTTACCGTCAATATGGCCGGCTGGGTGATCTCGGTCTTTTTTAACTCTTCCTCCGGCCCCTCAAAACAAATCTTTTTGATATCAAAACCCAGGATCGCGTTGGCCTCATCCAGAAGGCCCTCCGCTAATCCCTTGCCCATCCCTACGAATTGCGACCCTTGTCCGGGAAAAACAAACGCGGTCCTCAACCCCGCAGTTCCTTTATTTTCCGGGTCAAAGCCGGGACCACTTCCAGGCAATCGCCCACGATGCCGTATGTGGCTACCTTAAAGATCGGCGCGTCGGGATCGCGATTTATGGCGACGATGTTATCCGAGCCCTGCATGCCCACCAGATGCTGGATCTTGCCGGCAATGCCGCAAGCGATATAGAGCTTGGGGGCTACCGTTTTACCCGTTTGCCCTACCTGATGGTGGGCCGAGATCCAGCCCGCATCCACCGTGGCGCGCGAAGCGCCCACCGCGCCGTTCAAAACCGCCGCCAGCTCTTCCACTATCTTAAAATTCTTGGGATCCCCTATCCCCCGCCCACCCGAAACAATGATCTCCGCCTCTTGCAGATTAACCTTTACCGACTCGTCTTTGACTATTTGCAGCACTTTCACTATTAGATCTTCTGCATTGATGGTCGGTTTGAATTTAATGATTTTTGAATTTTGACTTTTAACTTTTGACTTTTTGAAGACTTTCGGTCTTACGGTCGCCATTTGCGGCCGGTGATTGGGCGTGATGATGGTGGCCATGATATTGCCGCCGAAAGCCGGACGGGTTTGTAGCAGTATTTTCTTCTCTGGATCGATAGCCAATCCCGTGCAGTCCGCCGTGAGTCCCGCGTTGAGGCGGATGGCCATGCGCGCCGCCAGATCTCTTCCCTGGGTGGAAGCTCCGATCAGCATGATCTCCGGCTTATATTGCTGGATAAGCTCCACCACCGCCCGGGTATAGGGCGCGGTGCGGTATTCTTTTAGTTCGGGATGGGTCACCAGATATACATTAACGGCGCCATGATCGAAAAGCGATTGGGCCTGGCTTTCGATCGCATCCGAGCCCGCCAGAACAGCCGAAACCTCACACCCCAGGTCCGCCGCCAGCTTTTGGGCTTCGGAGAGAAGCTCCAGCGCCACGGATTGCACTTGTCCGCCCCGCTGCTCTGCAAAGACCCAGATACCTTTATATGCTGCGATCTCGGCCATTAGATTACTTTTTGCTCCTTTAGTTTACCGACCAGGGCGGTGACCATCTCGTCAACCGAGCCGGCGAGCATCTCTCCCCCACCCTTCTGCGGCGGGGCAAAGATCTTGCGGACCCGGGTGGGAGAACCCTTTAATCCGGTGATCAGAGGATCGGCTTCCACCTCGGCGGCGGAAAGCGTCTTGATCTCCGCTTTTTTCGCCTTCATCAAGCCCTTGAGCGAAGGCAGGCGCGGTTCGTTGATCTGTTTGACCACGGTGATCAGGCAGGGCAGAGGGATCTCTATCACTTCATTTTCTTCTTCGAGCATTCTTTCCACCTTCGCCTTAGCCCCTTCGACCTCGACTTTCACTGCGAAGGTGGCCTGGGGAAGATTGAGCCACTCGGCTATGCCCGGCCCTACCTGGGCGGTATCCCCGTCGATGGCCTGCTTGCCGCAGAAAATAAGATCGAAATTGCCGAGCTTCTTTAGGGTTTGCGCCAGGGTATAGGAGGTGGCCCAGGTATCGGAACCGGCAAAAGCCCGGTCGGAGACCAGATAGGCCTCATCCACCCCCATGGCGATGCACTGTTTAAGGGCTTCAACCGCTTGCGGGGGACCCATGGTGATGACCGTGACCTTGCCTCCGTGTTTTTCGCGCAGGCGCAGGGCTTCTTCGACCGCGTTCTCATCGAACGGGTTGACGATCGAGGGCACGCCCTCGCGGATCAAGGTGTTGGTCTCGGGATTTATCCGAACTTCGGTCGTATCGGGAACCTGTTTTATGCAGACCGCTATTTCCATTTATTCTTTCTGGTTGCTTTCCTTGATGAGAGAGAGACCGATCTGGTTGCGCTGGATCTGGTTGGTGCCTTCGTAGATCTGGGTGATCTTGGCGTCGCGCATCATCTTCTCGACCGGATATTCGCGCATATAGCCGTAGCCGCCTAAAAGCTGGACGGCGTCAACCGTTACCCGCATGGCCACGTCCGAAGCAAAGAGCTTGGCCATGCTGGATTCCTTAGTATAATCCTTGCCTCCCGCGTCGATCGAACGCGCCAAAGCATAGGTCAAGGCCCGGGCGGCTTCGACCTCGGTGGCCATGTTGGCCAGCATGTGCTGTACCGCCTGGATGGTGATGATGGGCTTGCCGAATTGAACTCTCTGTTTGGTATATTTTATGGCCTCATCCAGAGCTCCTTGGGCGATACCCACCGCCTGGGCGGCAATCCCCGGCCGGGTCATATCAAGCGTCCTCATGGCTACGATAAATCCCATGCCTTCCTTGCCTAAGGTCTGGCTCTTGTGCACCTTGCAGTCGGTGAAGACCAACTCCCGGGTGGCGGAGGCGCGGATGCCCATTTTCTTCTCTTTCTTGCCGAAGGTGAAGCCGGGAGTGCCTTTCTCTATTATAAAAGCGGTGGCGCCCCGCGGCCCCTTGGTCTTATCGGTTATAGCGATCACCGAATAGGTCTCGGCCTCGCCGCCGTTAGTGATCCACTGCTTGGTGCCGTTAATGATAAAATAGTCGCCTTCTTTGCGAGCGGTGGTCTCCATGCCGGCCGCATCGGAACCGGCATTGGCCTCAGTAAGCCCGAAAGCCGCCAACTTCTTACCGGAAGCCAGGTCGGGCAGGTATTTTTGCTTTTGCTCATCGGAGCCGAAAAGCAGGATCGGCGCGCCGCCTAACCCGGTGGCCGCAAAGGTGACCCCCACTCCGCCGCATACCCGGCTGATCTCTTCGGTCGCCAGGCAAAAAGCCATCACCGATTGGCCGAAGCCGCCGAATTTTTCGGGTATCCACAGACCGCACAGGTCTGATTCTCCCAAGACCTTCATGATCTCCCAAGGGAACTCTTCCTTCTCATCGAGCTCCGCTCTCGCCGGGAGTATCTTCTCCCGCGCCACCTTGCGCGCCAGGTCCCTCACCATCACCTGTTCTTCGGTTAATAGATAGTCCATTTATTATTACCTCCTAATTACCACCGGACAACATTAGCCCCATAGGTTAACCCGGCGCCGAAGCCGGATAAAACTATGAGGCTGTCTTTTTTGACCTTATTTTCGGCAACCGCTTCATTTAGCGCCAGGGGAACTGAAGCCGCTGAAGTATTGCCGTATCGCATTAAGTTAACATAAACCTTTTCTTCGGGCAAGTTGAATTTTTTGGCAACATGGTCGATGATGCGGATATTGGCCTGGTGGGGGATAAAAAGATCGACCTCGTCAAGGGAAAGGCCCGCCAGGGACAAAACTTTGAGGATCGATTCTTCCAGCGCCCTGACCGCGAACTTGAATACTTCTTTTCCGTCCATGCGGATGAACCTGCCTTGTTTCTCCTCCGGATCGCGCGAACCGCCGCCGGGCATCACCAGGTATTTGCCGCCTTCTCCCCTGCTCGAGATAAAGCTCGAGAGCACTCCCCGCTTTTCTTCCGTCCCTTTAAGGACCACCGCCCCCGCCCCATCGCCGAAAAGCACACAGGTATTGCGGTCGGTCCAATCCAGGTATTTGGTCAGCGTATCGGCCCCCACCACCAGGACATTTTGGTATTTGCCGGCTTCGATATAGGCCGCAGCGCAGGATAAGGCAAAATTAAAGCCGGAACAGGCCGCAGAAACATCAAAGGCCGCCGCCTGCTTGGCTCCCAAGCGGTCTTGCAGAATACAGCCGACCGATGGGAAAAGGGTATCGGGCGAACAGGTGGCCACCAGGATGAGTTCTAGATCATTTGGGTCCAGTCCGGAAGCTTTAAGGGCTTGCTCCGCAGCCAAATGGGCCAGGTCAGAGGTGGCAGTATTCTCGTCGGTGACGCGTCTTTCCCTGATCCCGGTGCGAGTGCGTATCCATTCGTCGGAGGTATCCACCATCTTGGCCAGGTCATCATTGGTCACGATCTGGGGAGGGACGAAGGAGCCGGTGCCGATGATCTTGGCCCTCATTGTCTTTCCGCCGCCTTGATGTTCTCCACCATTTTCTCCCGCACCGCTTCCGCCGCCACCCGGATCGCGTTCTTGATGGCTTTGGCCTTGGATCGCCCGTGGGCTTTGATGCAAACACCGTTGACCCCCAAGATCGGCGCTCCGCCGAACTCGTTGTAATCCACTTTTTTCTTGATGCCTAGGATCGAGGGTAAAAGCAGGATGGAAGCCAGCCAGGTGATGGGGTTCTTGAGCAGTTCGGCCTTAAGCAGATCGATAATGAAACTGCTTACCGATTCGCCGAACTTTAAGATAAGATTTCCGGTAAAGCCGTCGCAGACCACCACGTCCACCTTGCCGCTGATGATCTCTTTGGCTTCGATCATGCCGATAAAATTGATGGGGGAGGCTTTAAGCAGAGGATAACTGGCCAGGGTAAGCTCATTGCCTTTTTCCGGCTCCTCCCCGATATTGAGCAATCCTATCCGGGGGGATTTGACATGCATGACGTGTTCGGCGTAGAGGGAGCCCATTTCGGCAAATTGTTTGAGGTGCTGGGGCCGGTTGTCGGAATTGGCTCCCATATCCAGGCACAGGACGCGGCCGGTGCGGGAGGGAAAGATCGTGGCAATAGCCGGCCTCTCTACCCCGGGAATGCGGCCCAATTTAAAGAGCGCCGCCGCCATAAAGGCCCCGGTATTGCCCGCCGAGACCACGGCGTCGGCTTTTCCGGTTTTGACCGCCTCGAGGGCCACATTGATAGAGGCGTCTTTCTTTTCCCTGACCGCCGCCACGGGGGATTCATCCATGCCGATGGTTTGGCGCGCGTCGATGATTGCAAAACGAGAGGACTTGATCTTCTCTTTTTGGCCGACCAGGATCAACTCCAAGTCGGGATTCTCGGCTGCGGCCTGCTGGGCGCCCTTTACGATCTCAAAAGGCGCAAAATCGCCGCCCATTGCATCCAAAGCGATCCTGATCACTTAGGTTTAGTCCCCTTTACCTTTCTTCTTTTTGGGCGGTTTGATCTTGATGACCGCGCGGCCCTTGTAGGAACCGCAAGAGAGACAGGCATGATGGGGACGGATGTAACTGCCGCAGCTGGGACATTTGCTTAAGCCCTTCTTGGCCAAGCGCTCGAATCTCCGGCGGGCGGGACCCTGCCTGGCCCGGGTATGTCTTTTCTTAGGAACTGGCATCTTTAACTCCCTCCTTATCGCACAGCGGCTGGATGGGTATCTCGGTCAACAGATCCTGCCGCACGATCTCGGTAAGATCTATGGTATTGTCCCCTGCCACCCTAAACGTTGTTCCATCCTTGGATTTATTGCGGGAATATTCTTCCTCTACTTCCACTCCGAGGGGAAGATCGAACTCTTTCCCGCAGCGGCCGCAATTGAGCCGGGCCCGGGAGATGATCTTCCCTAAAAACAGCAAGCTCGATCCGGTATTGGTGATCTCCCCTTTAACCTTTACCGGGGCCACCAGGACCAGGTTGTCTTCCGGAAATGAGACCGTTTCCGTTTCATCAACCTCTATCGTGCGCCCCACGTTCTTTAGCAATGGGGTAATATCGATTTTGAAGGACACGACAATTGAAAATTATATCGTTTTACGCGCTCCTTGTCAATTTTCGGGAGGGGATGATGATCAAAACCAGCGCCGCGGCCACCGCCGAAAGGAAAGCACCGTAAGAAAAAGCCAAAGCCGGAGTGAAACGATCCCACAAAAGCCCGGCTATGGCGGAGGCCGGCAGGGCGATCAAACCAATAAGTGTGTAGTAAATACCATAAGAAGTGCCCCGCAGGTTGGCCGGAACCAGGTCGGCCAAAAGCGCGCGGGGCGTCGTCTGGGTAATGGCCATGGCGACCCCATATATAATGAATAGTATCCAGGCATGGAGAGGATGAGTGGCAAAAGCAAATCCTATCAGCATCAGGGCAGAGAGTAAATAACCCATAAACAGCACCAGTTTTTTCCCCATGACATCCGCCATCACGCCCAGGGGCTGGGACAATCCGGCATAGACCAGGTTATAAAGCAGGTAAATAATAGGAATGAGCGCCACTATCACTCCCAGGTCGGCGGCGCGCAGGATAAAGATCGCGTAACTGAAATTGGACAGCTCAAATACCGCCGAAGCGATAAGAAAAGCGCGGAATCCGGAATCCATATTTTTGAATGATCCACCCGCCATAGTTTTAACGAAGGCGGGTTTGGCTGCTACATCCTTCACAAAAACCGCCACGGTCAAGACCGCCAACACCCCCGGGATCACCGATATCCAGAAGATGGTGCGGTATTGGTCCAGGACCGGCATTTTGGTATAAGTGGTAAAAAGGTATAAAAGGCCCGAGGCCAATAGCGTTCCGATCACCGCTCCCGCGGTATCCATTCCTCTTTGCAGGCCGAAAGAGCGGCCGCGCTCATTTTCTTCGACCGAATCGGCGACCAGGGCGTCGCGGGGCGCGTTGCGCACGCCCTTCCCTATCCGATCGAAAAAGCGCACCGCCAGCACCTGGTACCAGGTATTGGCCAGGGCGATGAAGGGTTTGATAGCAGTAGATAATGTATAGCCGACCACCACCAGACCCTTGCGGGCCTGCAACCGGTCCGAGATCCAGCCGGAGACCACCTTAAAAATGCTGGCGGTGGCCTCGGCCACTCCCTCGATCAACCCTACCAGCGAACGGGAAGCCCCCAAGTCCACCAAAAAAAGCGGGAGTAATGCCATGATCATTTCGGATGAAATGTCGTTCAATAAACTGGTAAATCCCAGCCACACCACGTTCTTTTTAAACATTCATTTTCTCCTTCCGAACATCTTTTCCAGGTCGGCGGTCGTCAATTTTACCATAGTCGGCCTTCCGTGGGGACAGGTCAAGGGATTATTGGTCTTGTAGAGATCGCGCAGAAGATTGTTCATCTCTTCGCTCGTGAGCCGGTCGCCGGCTTTCACCGCCGCGTGGCAAGCCATAAGTTTCAATATGGCCGTTTGTTTGTCTTCGATGGTTTTATTTGTAAGTTCAGCCAGGATATCGGAAAGCACTTCTCGCGGAGAGACCTTGGTCAACACCTGCGGGACCGACCGGATGATGAAGGAATTTCCACCGAATTCTTCGATCTCGAACCCCAATCCCGAAAGAAAACTTAGATTGCTTTTCAATTGCAAAGCTTCCTGCCGGGTAAACTCGATATTTTCGGGTATGAGCAAGCTCTGGGAATGCTTTTCCCCAGCCGGCCTGGACTGCAGACGGTCAAAGAGTATCCTTTCATGCGCCGCATGCTGATCGACCAACACCAGGTCCACGCCGTCGGTGGTTATAATGTAAGTGTCCTTGAATTGCTGGACCGGGATCAGTGGCTGGACTTCGGAGACCACCAGCTCCAACTCTGTCAATCTCTCTGGTTCTACTGCTATTCTGATCTTCTGCTCTTCTCTTTCTGATACTCCGATAACTTCAGGGACTTCAAGCGCTTTAGAAAGCGCTTGTTTGACCGCCTGATACACGGCCCCCGTAACCTGCTGGGTCTTCAAGAACTTAACCTCCCTTTTCGTGGGATGCACATTAACATCCACCTCCGCCGGCGGAACGGTGAGGAAAAGTACGGCAACGGGATAGCGGTTCGAGGGAATAAGGGTGCGGTAGGCATCTTCGACGGCCCGTCCAAGTAAAAAATTCTTAACGTAACGGCCGTTCACGAAAAACGATTCCATATTCCGGTCCACCCGGCTGATATTGGGCCGGGAGACCAGGCCCTCGACCATTTCCACCTCGACCGGCAGGAGGGCCTGGGTGATCTCGAGACCGTAGACCGAAAGCGCCGCGTCCAGCAATTTCCCGCTGCCCGGGGAAGAGAATATCTCGCGGCCGTCGATCGTCAATTTAAAGCCGATCTCGGGGTGCGAAAGGATCAGGCGCGAAACCAGGTCGGTGATATGGCCGATCTCGGTGGCATCGCTTTTTAGGAATTTCAAGCGCGCGGGGATATTCCGGAATAGATCGGCGACTTTTATCGTAAGGCCCCGGCCGCTGGCGTTCCTCTCTATCTTCATTTTAGAAACGCTCCCGATCGAAGGCAGGGCCTCTCCGCGAAAGCCCAACGTTTGGATGTTGAAAAGATCATCGAGAGAGGAGATCTTGGAGGTAGAATGCCGCTTAAGTGCCAAAGTTATCTCGTCTTCCGACATTCCCTGCCCATCATCCACCACCTGGATAAGGTTTTTCCCGGCGCCCTCAATTTCGATCGCAACATGCCGCGCCCCGGCATCGATGGAATTTTCCGCAAGCTCCTTGACCACCGAGGCCGGCCGCTCCACCACCTCTCCGGCGGCGATCTTATCGATCAGGTCATTGGGGAGGATTTGTATCTTTGGCATTTAATATTTCAAGAAGTTCTTGTGGGATGCGCAGGGGACGGAAGGTCTTGATATCGAGCGCGAACAAAGTGATGCGGGCGGTGACCAGGGGCTGATTATCCCGCAAGACCTTTTGGGCAAATACTATCCGCGCCCCGGTGACCTTTTCCACTTCGGTCTCAACGATCAGTTCGTCATCGTAGAAAGCGGGGGCGTTATAATTGCAATCCACGTGTTCGACCGCGAAAGCGATCCCCTTTTGCTTATATTCCTTAAGCGAGATCCCGAGCTCCCGGATAAACTCGGTGCGGCCCTGCTCGAAATAGCCCAGATAATTGGCATAGTAGACCACGCCCTCGGCATCGGTATCGCGATAAAGGGGGCGCACCAGGAACGTGGACTTCACAGGATGTTTTCTAGCCCGTATACCAGGCCTTTGATCTTTTTGATCTTGCGGATGGCCAGCACCACTCCCGGCATGAAGGACTCCCGGGAAAGGGAATCGTGCCGGATCGTCAAGGTCTGCCCCACCCCGCCCAGGATAACTTCCTGGTGGGCTACCAATCCAGGCAAGCGCACTGAATGGATGGGAATGTCGGCGTTCTCCCCCATGGCTTCGCGCATCATCTCGGCGGTCTTTAAGGATGTGCCCGAGGGCCGGTCTTTTTTCTGCGGATTGTGCATCTCGATAATCTCGGCTTTGGGCAGGTGCTTGGAGGCCTCTTTGGCGAACTGCATCATCAGCACCGCGCCGATCGCGAAGTTGGGCGCCACCAGGCAGTTGACCTTATTTGCTTCACAGAGCTTTTCGATCTTCGTAAGATCGGCTTTGGAAATTCCGGTGGTGCCTACCACCGCATGCGCTCCCGACTCAAGAATGGCATGCAGGTTATCGATCACGCAGTCCGGCTGGGTAAAGTCCACTACCACTTCGGCTTTGTTCTTTTTTATGGCCTCCGCCAGGTTATCCCCCAGGTCGGTCTGCGCTACGAGCACCAGGTCGGATTCCCGTTGCACGGCCTTAACGGTCTCCTGCCCCATTTTCCCTTTCGCTCCGTTCACGATCACTCTAATTTTTTCCATGCTTAACTCCTGTGTGGCCGAAACCTCCCGCCCCGCGAACGGTCTCGGAAAGTTCGGCAACCTGTTCGAAATCGATCCTCACCACTTCGTTGATGATCATCTGCGCGATGCGGTCCCCGCGCTTGATGGTAAGGTTTTGTTTGCTGTGGTTCATGAGGATCACTCCCACTTCCCCCCTATAATCCGCATCTACCGTTCCAGGAGTATTGAGAATGGACACCCCCTGCTTTAGGGCCAAGCCTGATCTAGGCCTAACCTGGGCCTCGTATCCTACCGGCAGGGCGATCGCTATCCCGGTGGGCACCAGTTTCCACTCCCCCGGCGGGATCACTATTTCCGGGTTCACCGCGGCATAAAGGTCCATGCCGGCGGCGTGCTCGGACATGTATTTGGGAAGCGGCAGGCCTTCCCCGTGGGGCAAGTTTTTCACCTGGACCTTTATCATGTTTATATTATAGCACAAGCCGGTCGAAGGGTAATTTATCGAGGTCGCCGATCACCGTGAGGGTAAGGTATTCGTTTTTCAGATAATTATTCGCCAGCTGGATGATATCTTCCCGGCTGACCCGGTCGATCTTCTCGAACACTTCCTCCACCGTCATCACCCGATCGTAATAGAACTGGGATTTGGCCAGCCAGTTCATGCGCGAAGGAGACGATTCCATGCCCAATACTAGGTTGCCTTTGAGATGTTCTTTGCCTCGCTCCATTTCTTTTTCGGTGATCCCTTCGGACTTCATGAGCCGGAATTGTTCAAGGATAAGCTCCACCACCTGTCCCAGGTTCTTCTTATCACAGCCGGAGTAGGCATAAAAAATGCCGAAATCGCGGAAGGGCATGCCGGTGGAGAAAATGGAATAGGCCAGCCCCCGCTTTTCCCTCACCTCTTGAAAAAGCCGCGAGCTCATGGACCCGCCCAAAATGGTATCCATCACGGTAAAGGAATAGCGGTCTTCCGAGGTCTGGGAAGGGCCGCGAACCCCCAAGCAGAGGTGGGTCTGCTCGGTCTTTTTGGTCTTGAGCTTGATCTCCGATTTTATTACCGGCTCCGGCAGAGCCGGCTTTTTCACCGCTCCGGAAAAATTGGAAAAGAATGACTGGCAGAAATCCAGCACCTGTTTATGCTCGAGATTCCCCGCCGCCGCCACGATCACGTTATCCGGCTTATACAAGCGCGCGCGGTAGTTGGTGAACGACTCGCGTTTAAAGCCCCCCACGCTGGCCTTGGAACCCAGGGTGGGCCTGCCCAAAGGATGGTTATGCAGTATCGTCTCGGCAAAAAGGTCGTGAATGAGCTCGTCGGGAGTGTCCTCATACATATTGATCTCTTCGAGCACCACTCCTTTTTCCATTTCGATGTCCTCGGTGCGCAGGAGGGGATTTAAGAAAATATCGGAGATGACATCCGCCGCCACGTCCAGGTGCTTGTCCAGCACCACCGAATAGTAGACCGTGTATTCCTTGCCGGTGTAAGCATTGATCTTGCCGCCCACCGCATCAATGGCTTCGGCGATCTCAAAAGCGGTGCGTTTGTTGGTGCCTTTAAAGGCCATATGCTCGATAAAATGGGTAAGTCCCGCCTCATCGGGAAGCTCATCCCCCGACCCCGCCCCCACCATCAACCCCAGGGCCGCCGAACGGAGCGAAGGGATCTTTTCGGTGATGACCTTTAACCCGTTGGGGAGCGTGGTGATCTCGGCTTGCGGTATCATTGATAAAGCTCGTGTTCCTTGAGGTATTTAAAGACCGCCGGGGTCAACCAGTGCTTAATGGGCTTGCCCTCTTTTAATCTTTTCCTGATCTCCGAGGCCGAAATATCTTCCCGGATCTCCATCAGGTGGATCTTGTCCACTTCCTTCTGGAGAGGCGGGAACTTGACCAGCCGCTTGAAGGTGCGGATCTTACTTCCCGGCCGCGTCCCTACGATGAATTCGCAGAGCCGGAAAAGCTCCAGCGGTCGTTTCCAGGAGAGGAACTCGTTGATGGAATCCAGTCCCATGATGTAGAACATCTTGGAGCGCGGGCCGAACTCCTTTTTTAAGATGGTAAAAGTATCGATGGCGTAAGAGTACCCTTCGCGGTCCAGCTCCACGCGGGAGATGAAATATTTGGGAAAGCCCTTAATGGCCAGGCGCAGCATCTCAAAACGGTGCTCGCCGTCGATCACCTCTCCCGGGTGTTTGTGGGGCGGCTTGCCGGAAGGGACAAAGACCACCTCATCGAGCACAAATTGTTCGCGGGCCGCCGCCGCCAGCGCTAAATGTCCTTTATGTACGGGATTGAAAGTTCCTCCTAAAATCCCGATACGTTTCATGCGCGGATCTGTCCGGAACCCTGTACCACGTATTTATACGAAGTTAATTCCGCAAGTCCCATCGGTCCTCTGGCATGCAGCTTTTGGGTGGAAATACCGATCTCGGCGCCGAAGCCGAACTCTCCCCCGTCGGTAAAACGGGTGGAAGCATTGGTGTAGACCGCCGCGGCATCCACATTATCCGTAAAATATTGGGCGGCTTTCTTATCTTTGGTAATGATGGTCTCTGAATGCTTGGTGCTATATTTATTGATATGCTCCACCGCCTCCTCCACCCCACTCACCACCTTGACCGCCAGGATCAACGATAGAAATTCGGTCTTCCAATCCTCTTCAGTCGCCAATTTAACGGAAGGATCGATAGCGCGCACCTTTTGGTCGCCGCGCAGCTCCACCCCAGCATCCACCAATCGTTTAAAGACGACCGGCAGGAACTTCTCGGCCACGGCCTCATCTACCAGCAGGGTCTCGATGGCATTGCACACCGAAGGCCGTTGGCACTTGGCGTTCATAACTATTTCTGTAGCCATTTTGAGGTCGGCGGTCTTTTCCACATAGGCGTGGCAGTTGCCTTCCCCGGTCTCGATGGTGGGGACTTTGGACTTCTGCACCACGGTCTGAATAAGCCCCTTGCCGCCGCGAGGAATGAGGACATCCAAATATTCCCTCGCACCCATCAGATCTTCCGCCGCGATGCGGGAGGTGTCTTCGATAAGCTGGATGGAGCCATCCGGAATGCCGGCATTATAAGCGGCTTCCCTAATTACTTTGGTCAGCATGATATTGGAATTGATGGCGTCTGACCCTCCGCGCAGGACCACGGCATTGCCGGACTTTAAACAGAGCGCCGCCGAATCAACCGTAACGTTCGGCCGGGCTTCGTAGATGATGCCGATAACTCCCAGAGGAACGCGGACCTTCTTGATCTTAAGCCCGTTGGGCCTTCTCCATTCGGCAAGGGTTTCCCCTACTGGGTCGGCCAGGTTTTTGACCAGATAGAGGCCGTCGATCATGCCCTTGATGCGCTGGCCGTCCAAAGAAAGCCGATCGATGATCGACCTGGACAGATCTTTTTTCTCGGCGGCCTCGAGGTCCACCGAATTAGCATCCAGGATAGCTTTGGCATCCTTCTCCAAGGCCTCCGCCATTCTCTCCAGGGCGTAGTTTTTCACTTTGGAAGGAATTAAGGATAATTTCCGCGACGCCACCTTGGCCGCTTTGGCTTTTTCAATGACTTCGTTCATACTTTCCCGCCCTTGTGCTTCTTGCCTTGCGGATGGAAGATGGTGCCTACCTTTTCCCCCGCCAATATCTTAGAAAGCGCGCCTTTTTCGCGCCCATCGGCGATCACGACAGTGATGCCGGCCGGGGAGCAGATCTCCACAGCTTGCAGTTTGGTGATCATCCCTCCGGTGCCGAGTTGGGTCGAAGGATGCCCCGCCGCCGCCCTTATTTCATCGGTAATATCAGTAACTTCCTCGACTTTGAAAGGTATGCCGCTCTGGCTTTCCATATAAAAACCATCGATGTCAGATAGTAATATTAAAATGTCGGCCTTGATGAGCTCCGCCACGTAGGCGGAAAGCCGGTCGTTGTCCCCTACTTTGATCTCCTCCACCGCCACGGTATCGTTCTCATTGACGACGGGGACCACATTTAACTCGAGTAGGGTCTTGAAGGTATGGTAGGCGTTGATGCGCTTCTGTTCGTCGCTTACTTCTTCGCGGGTCAAAAGCACCTGTGCTACGGGCAGGCCGAAGATCTCAAAGGCCTTTTCGTATTGGCGCATCAGCGCCGATTGGCCCACCGCCGCGGCCGCCTGCTTTTCAGGAATGGATTTAAGCTTTCCCTTAAGGCCGAGCTTTTCCGCTCCGGTCACGATGGCGCCGGAAGTGGTAATGACGATCTTTTTACCGTTGTCTTTCAGCTGTTCGGCCATCTCCGAGGCCAGGCGGGTCAGGTTGGCAACATCCAGCTTGCCTTCTTTGGTGGTTAAGGTGGAGGAGCCGATCTTAATGACGATAGTGCCGTATTTGGACATTTGCGGCTATTTTAGCAGAAACTAAGCGGAAGGTAAAATGGATACTTTGTGGCCCGGGCCGAACTGAACTTGGCCGGTAGCGGTGGCAAAAATGGTGTAATCCTTGCCCATGCCCACATTGGATCCCGGATAAAAATGGGTGCCTTTTTGGCGGATGATGATGGAGCCCGCCTTGATCAATTGGCCGGCAAAGGCCTTGACGCCCAATCTTTGGGAATTCGAATCGCGGCCGTTGCGCGACGTCCCGCCGGCTTTTTTATGTGCCATTAGAAGCTCACCTCTTGGATCTCAACCTGGGTCAGCCGCTGGCGGTGACCCTTGGTGCGGTGGTAATTGATCTTGTTCTTGTATTTGAAGGTGGTCACTTTATCGGATTGGAAGTCCTTAAGCACCTTGCCCGAGACCTTGGCGCCCGCCACATAGGGAGTGCCGACCTCGATCTTCTCATCCGAAGCTACCAGCAGGACCTTATCGAATTTAATGGCCGCCTCGGGCTGTTCCCCCAAAAGCTCCACCTCGATAATATCCCCCTGGTTCACCTTATATTGCTTGCTGCCGGTTTCAATTACCGCATACATATTGCTAATATTATACTATAAATTGGATGGAGCGTCAAATATGGGTTGTGAGGGTGGGATTTGGGTTATGCGGCGAGTTGTGGGGGTGAGTTGTGGGTAAGGGGCGCTCTCTCCAGCTTTCTGCGAGTCGATAGAGTTGTTTTCCGCTGATATCATAGATTTTAATTAATTCTTGGCAGAGCTGCTGATCCATATGACCAGCATAAACATCTTTAGCACAACTTAAATGAACGATCATTTCGTTGCATTCACCGATCGCATCATTGAGATATTTTTGCCATTCTTTTCTGTGATGTTTTTGGGCATATCCCTCGGCAATCAAAGCCGGTGGTGCTTTACAAGCACGACGCATCTGGCTTCCGAGATCATACTTTTCTTCTCCCGGCAGTCTAGGAACGACTTTAGTTATGACAACAATCATTGCTTTATATAAATTTTGATAAACGATCAAATCCAAAAAGCTTCTTACCATTTTTCTTTCACTCCTCACCCATAAAACCCACGACCTGACTCATAACCCACAACTCACAACTTTACCCACAACTCATAACCCACAACCCATAACCGATGTCGGACTTTTTGCCACCCCTGACCAAATCCGCTACAAATTATCAGGAATCTAGAGGTGTTTTATCCTTTATGAAGAATAAGAAGCAATTTCTATGCCTGAATATCCTATCTGAAATTTCCCTAAGTAATGACAGAAATATATACGGTTATGGCAAAATCGATAGAACATAGATTATTCTCTCCCCGGGTATTAAGGCGCCCTTTCGACCTGCAAAAGCTGCAGGCCAAATACCCAAAGGTGAGGCCTTTGCTTTCATCTCTCCGAAATCACAATCCGGAAAAAGTAACACCCCGCACTCCAAAGATCAAACCGGCCCTGGCTTATGCAGCTGTTGCCGCATTTTTAGAACAAACACCGACTATCCAGGAAGCGGTCAGAGAAGACCTGGAAAAGCAGGTGCTTCAGCCTCTCAAAGATAAGATCGATGGGCAAATAACCCGCCGCCAGATCACCGCCGCCGGGATCGCCCTTTCATCCTTACTGGCACTGGGCGGTGCGACAGTTTATTTTATGTATTATTGGGGAAAAGCCGAAGAGCAAGCCGCAATAAATGCTTTTTCAAAATCGCTGGATAACTTATTTGAGGATGTGAAGCAAAATACCGACCTGGCGGACGAGGCCGACCTCCAGCGGAAATTATCCGGGAGAATATTTGATTTCGCGCCGACTTTTGTCCCGCTGCGTTATCCCGATAATATTCATAATCTACGCAATTATAATATTCCTGATGACTTGGCGATCGATCTCGATAGATCCCCTGCTGCAATAGAAGTTATATCTATGGCCCAAAGATCCGATACCCCGGAATTAAACGCCATTTCCCTCAACGCCAATCCAAGGTTTTCTCGCCAGGACTTTGCCGATTTTTATCTGAAGGTCGCGGGAGCCCCTCTGATAGGTCTTCCTGATAATAAGTCCTATTATTCGGTTATCTTTCGGGCAACTGAGATGCCGCTTGATGATATCCCCATGGATTTTTTATCTGTTCTTTTTTTTCGCGGGGCGCAAGCCAGAGAATGGCATTTTATGCCTGAATTTGACAAGCTAAGAGCTTTTTCTTCGGATTCCTCCCAAACAACCGCCTGGCGAAGCGCTTATTCTTATGCGCAATATTTCAGCGTTGATATTGATACTGCAGCCCATATCCTGGCCGGAGCACATCCCAATAGTCTAAGAGAAAATAATGTAAGGGTATTCTTAAGAGACGATTTAGTTATGGGTCAGCTTGAATTAACCTCGGAGGATCCCTGGCAGGACCGGGCCGCCTGCATCAAGGTCGGCTGCAACCAACTGGAAAGACTGGAATCTGTTTATCATGAATATGATGGCAAGGTCGGAGTGGAGATGTGGGGAAAGAGAAGAGATCTTCCTTGGTGGGCCTGGTGGTTGGCGTCCGTTACCTATAAATATGATCTGAAAAAACATGGGCTGGGACCCTCTCAAATTATTATCGGATTAGCCGACCGGGCTACTAATTATCAAGATGTTTTGCGGAGATATCATCCCTTCCTTTCCGGAGACGACTTTTCTTCTTCGGATAATATCATCCGAACTATCCTTGATCCAAATAAATCGATTTTTGCCAAAGCACTGGTATTTGATTACATCATTTCTACATTGGAAAGAACAATTTTTGCCGACCCGCATTTCAGGGAGCCGGCGACAGTTGCGCCTTTCATCTCCGATTTGAAGACCGCCCGAGAATATTCATTAATGTATTTGGCGAGCAAATTGGCGATGTTCCCTGAATTTGATTTTTTGGCAGCTAAGCTCCTCTCCATTCCCCATCTGCCTTATTATGTTGATCTGCTTCACGTTGCCGACCTCTTCAATATTCCCCTCGAATTTCCCGGCTTATTTTATTATCGCTGGGAATCGCCGGATACGGTGATCTATTCCGAGTTCATATTTTGAGGTTATTTTGTTGATATTTCAGAAGAAATAATAAGAAATCCCGCAGGAAGCACTTGATTTAAAGCCACTTTAACCGTCTCCGCCTTGATCCACCCCTCAAAAGTAAGCTCCGCTTCACAGGCCTCCGAGGTCTCGCCGACCTTGAGGGCCCGGGTGAGATAGGCGATCTTGGGGCGGGGATTGAAGCCCTGGGAATAGGCGATGGGCAGATCGGCCCGGCGCAGGGCCCGCTCCAAAACCCGCATATGGTCCAGGTGGGAGATGAACTTTATCTCCTCACCCTTGGTATATTTGATCTTTACCTTACAAAAATCTTGCCCCATGGCAGCTCCTCATCTTTTTCTCTTTCTCTTAAGTAATCCGCACTCCGAATTCCGCACTCCGCAAATGCCTTTTCCCATAGTTCATATTTAAAATGCTCGGTCCACGCATCAAACCTGGCCCCCAATTCCCACGCTTTGATGATCACTTTGGCCAGACGATTATCCCCGCGGGAGAAGATCCCCTCTAAAATTGAGGTCTTCGCGTCATGCCAGCGCAATTCCAGTCCCTTGCCGCGCAGATTTTTTTTCAAGAATTTCTGCTTCTCGACAATTTCCTCAAAGCCGATCTGCCGTTCCCGCTCAAATGGAGTGTGCGGCTTGGGGATGAAAGTTGAGACCGAGGCGGTGACATGCGAGCGCTGGGTAAAGCCCCGGCCGATCTCCCCTATCTTCTGGGTAAGTTCCACTATCCCCTGCAGGTCTTCTTCGGTTTCGGTGGGCAAGCCGATCATATAGTAAAGTTTGAGATTGCTCACTCCTTCGGAGAAAGCAGCGTGTGCGCCATCCAAAATATCTTTTTCGCTCAATTTCTTGCCGACCACATCCCGCAACCGCTGGGTGCCGGCTTCGGGCGCCACGGTCACCGAGGTGGGACGCACCCTTTGTATTTCTTTGGCCAGTTTTAATCCTAAACTATCCAATCTTAAAGAAGGCAGGGAAAGATTGATCTTCTTTTTCTCCAGTTTATTCGCTAGGCGGCGGGCCACCGATTCGATCTCCGAATAATCGGAGCTACTAAGCGAGATGAGCGAGAGCTCTTCGTATCCCGTGTTCTTTAATATTTCTTCGGCAAGCGCCATGACCGTTTCCGGCTTTTTCTCCCGTACCGGCCAGTAATGCAGGCAGGCGTTGCAGAACTTACAGAAATGCTGACAGCCCCGCATCACTTCCACCATGGCCCGATCGTGGATCACTTCGAGGAAGGGAACGATGGGCTTGGTGGGGTATGGGGTGTTGTTGAAATCTTTGACATAGCACTTGGTCGTTCGATTGCCGACCGAGGGAACATAGATGCCGGGTATCTGTGCCAACTTTCCTAAGCTCTGTGCTCTGTGTTCAGAGCTCTGTGCTCTTAATAATTCTACGATCTCAATTACTACTTCCTCTCCCTCCCCCACCACGAAGAAATCGATGAACTCTTCGATGGGCGCCGGATTGTAGACGGAGGGGCCGCCCGCGAAGACCAGCGGATGGTCTTCTCCGCGGTCTTTGGAGTAAAAGGGAATGCCCGACAGATGAAGCATTTCCAGCAAATTGGTATAAGTAAGCTCATGGCCCAATGAAAATCCCAGCAGGTCGAACTTATTGATGGGCGTCCAGGATTCAAGAGAAAAAAGCGGGAGCTGATTGGTCCGCAGCTGCCCGGCCATATCCTGCGCCGGAGCATATACCCTTTCCGCCAGGACATCCTCCTGCAAATTCAAGATGTGGTATAGGATCTGGATGCCGAGGTTGGACATGCCGACCTCATAGAGATCGGGATAGCCGAGCGCCACCCGTAATTTGACCGAATCCCAATCCTTATGGATGGAATTGAGCTCATTGCCGATATAGCGGGCGGGACGCCGCACCTGCGGCAGGATAGTTTTTATCTTGTCTTTCATTACTTGATCACTAGATTGATCATTTTTCCGGGGACGTAGATGGTCTTGATTATCTGCTTTCCGGCAGTGGTATTTTTAACTTTTTCGCTGGCCAGCGCTCTTTGCTTGATGTCTTCTTCTTTAGCATCGGCCGGCACCGTGATAGTGTCTTTAAGCTTGCCGTTTACCGAAATGGGGATTACGATCTCCGTCTCCGCGATCAAAGCGGGATCGTATTTAGGCCAGGCCTGCTTTAGGATCGAATCCTTATTCCCCAGCTGATGCCAGAGCTCCTCTGCGATATGGGGAGCGAAGGGACTTAGAATCAGGAGCAAATTCCTAATGCCGAATGATAAATGCCCAACTAATGATTTATCATTTTTATTTTCGTAGAGCAGATTGGTGAACTCCATCATTTTTGCGATCGCGGTGTTAAAAGAAAACTTTTCGACATCTTCAGTGACGCCTTTAATGAATTGATGTGTTTTTCTTTCGATTATTTGTCCGGGAACCTGAGACTGAACGTCTCGGTTCCCTTGAATTTTGGAACCGCGAAGTTCATTCGCAGGTTCCAAAATTTCACTAGCCAATCTCCAAACTCTATTCAAAAAGCGAAAGCATCCCTCGACTCCCGCGTCTGACCATTCGAGCTCCCGCTCTGGAGGCGAAGCGAATAAAATGAATAAACGCGCGGTGTCGGCGCCGTATTTCTGGATGATATTGTCGGGATCGACCACATTGCCCTTGCTTTTGCTCATCTTGGCGCCGTCTTTTACCACCATCCCCTGTGTCAAAAGATTGGTGAAGGGCTCGTCCGCCGAGGTCCAGCCGGCATCAAAAAGAACTTTTGTGAAGAAGCGGGAATAAAGCAGATGCAGGATGGCGTGTTCGATGCCGCCGATATACTGGTCCACCGGCATCCAGGCCTTGGCGGCTCCCGGATCGAAGGGCATTTTATTGTTATGCGGATCGGTGTAGCGGAAATAATACCAGGAGGAGCAATTGAAAGTATCGAGGGTATCGGTCTCGCGTCTGCCCTCCCCTCCGCATTTGGGACATTTGGCTTTCAGGAATGTCTTGGAAGTGGTAAGCGGCGAAGCGCCTTCTCCGGTAAATTTAACATCGGTGGGAAGCAGGACTGGGAGATCTTCTTTCCGGACCGGAACAGTTCCGCATTTATCACAGTAGATGATGGGAATAGGCGCGCCCCAATATCTTTGGCGGGAAACCAGCCAGTCCCGCAGTTTATAATTGGTCTTTTTTACTCCGAGATCTCCCGTGTAAGGTTCCGCCTGCTTGATCGGTAAATTGTTCTGCTTGGCGAATGCCATATCGCGCTCATCATGCGCCGGCACGGCCATCACCGCCCCGGTGCCGTACTCCATCAAGACATAATCAGCGATCCAGATGGGAATTTTTTCCTCTGTAGCAGGATTGATGGCGTAGCCGCCCGTAAAAACTCCGTCCTTGGCGGCCTTCATGGAGCGCTCGTGGGTTGATTCATGCTTTACCTTCTCAATATAATCGCGCACCTGCTTTTCCTGCGGCGTCCCCTTGGAAAGTTCCAGTGCCAGCGGATGTTCCGGCGCCAGAACCATATATGTCACGCCGAATAAGGTATCGGGACGGGTGGTGTAGATCACTAACCCCCTCTCTTTCTCCCCCTTAGTAAGGGGGAGATGTCCCGAGCTCTGTCGAGGGACAGAGGGGGTGTGGATTCGGAATTTGATCTCCACTCCCTCACTCTTCCCTATCCAATTCCTCTGCATGATCTTGACGGGTTCGGGCCAACCGGGGAGTTTTTCAAGGTCGTTTAGCAGGCGGTCTCCATATTCGGTGATCTTAAAGAACCATTGTTCGAGCTCTTTTTCTTCTACCAGGGTCTCACAGCGCCAGCATTTGTCCTCTTTGACCACCTGCTCGTTAGCCAAGACCGTATCGCACTTGGGGCAAAAGTTGACCGTGGCCTTTTTGCGGTAAGCCAATCCCCTCTCATACATGAGTAAGAACATCCACTGGGTCCATTTATAATAATCGGGCTTGCTGGTGTTGACCTCCCGGCTCCAATCGTAGGAAAGGCCCAAGCGCTTAAGCTGGACCTTCATATGTTCGATGCATTTATCGGTCCAGGGTTCGGGGTGGGTCTTGTTTTTTATAGCGGCGTTCTCGGCCGGCATGCCGAAAGCGTCCCAGCCGATGGGCTGCAATACCGAAAAGCCCTGCATTCTCTTATAACGGGCGATCACATCCCCAATGGCATAATTGCGCACATGGCCCATGTGCAAATTACCGCTGGGGTAAGGGAACATGACTAAATCGTAGTATTTTGGGTGGTTAGGCCTATAGGTGGTTAGGAACAGTTGCTCCTTCTCCCACTCTGCCTGCCAATGGGGCTCGATTATAGAGGGTTGATAGTTAGCCATAGAAAAATATTAGCATAAATATCTTTATTTTGCCTGAAATTATTTGAATATAGAGCCGATAATTTTACAGTCAAAGGAGTAATAATAATGTCAACTGAAATACTGCAAAGGATCCATCCATCGGGTACTGTGGCAAGATTTCGTCTGCCGGCCAAAGATCTGGCAGGAATAAACCGATCCCTTGAAGGAATTAAAGTGTGTGAAGGTATGGTTAGGGCACCTTTTGGATCAATAGTCATACCACTTGCGGGCAGGCACCAAGTCGTAAAAACACTAGAAGATGGAAGCACCATAATACAATTCGGTCCTATTCATCAATCCCGGCGGGGCTATCATTGTTTGCCGATCGCTGATATGGAAAAAGCTTTAGGTCAAGAAGCTTTACCGGAAGAAAGATTTGTCTCGGTTGAATTTTATAATGTTCTCCGAGATAAAAATCCAGCAAACGTCGCTGTTAGCATACTCGCCGAACTGGCCCGGCGTTGGCCTTCGTTCTCGGTGAATCCGGTCGATCGGGCTGCTTTTTTGAGGGAGGAATCTGCTTCGGTCGTTTATGCACCTTTCGGCTGTGCTTTTCTAGATGAGGAGTCGGGCGTGCAAATGGAGATGAGTTTTCATCAATCGCGTTGGGAAAAGCATTGGGGAGGTTTCAGGCTGGTTTACGATCCCACTTTAAAGAACGGGGCTTTAGTGTTCGGCCTCACCAAAAAAGCAGACCGAAACCAAGTAGACGGTTGGAAAGTCCTGAATGCTGGTATTGAGAAATTTGTGACGGCCCTAATGGAACCGCCCTTAGGTTTAAGATTGGCGGAATATTATCGGTCACTAACCATAACGGTGCCAACCGAAGCCCCCGAACCATGTTTATTTCAAAGATTAGGCATGACCGAAAGTGGAAAATTGATTAAAGAGTAATTTCACTTACTCTTCTTCCGCCCCCGCTTTTCGCGCTCTTCGCCGCCGACTTCCTTGACTTCGGTCTCTTTTTTGATTGGTGCGGTTTCCAGTTTACCCGGGGTCGAGCTGGTCTTGTTCTTGATCTCGACTTTCCCGGTCTTCTCAAAGACCAGCTTGCCTTCAACCGCCCTGGCGGTTATCTCATCGCCCGCCTTAAACTTGCCTTCCAGCATCTCGTTTGAAAGCGGGTTTTCGATAAAGCGCTGGACCGCGCGGCGCAACGGCCGGGCCCCGTACTTGGGCTCATAGCCCTCCTTGACAATGAGCGCCTGCACGTCGTCGCCGGCGATGAGCTTCATCTCTTGCAGAGTGACCTGTTTCTGCACATCAAAGATCATAAGCCCCGCGATCTTCTTAAGTTCTTCATCGGTCAAGGGATGAAAAACGATGATCTCATCCACGCGGTTTAGAAATTCCGGGCGGAATTCCCGCTTCATCTCGTCCATCACTGTGGTCTTCATCTGCTCGTAGGTGGCTTCGCGGTCGGCCTTGGCCATAAAACCGATAGCCCCCTGCGAGATGATCATGCGCTGGCCGACATTGGTGGTCATAATGACCACTGTGTTCTTAAAGTCCACCACATGGCCTTTGGAATCGGTGAGCCGTCCGTCCTCCATTATCTGCAAGAGGACATTGAAAACATCGGGATGCGCCTTTTCTATCTCGTCAAAAAGGATGACCGAATAGGGTTTGCGGCGCACGGCTTCGGTCAAGGTTCCCCCTTCTTCGTATCCCACATATCCGGGAGGCGCGCCGATGAGCCGCGAGACAGTGTGCTTTTCCATGTATTCCGACATGTCGATGCGGACCATGGCTTCCATGGTGCCGAACATGAACTCCGCCAAACGGCGGGCCACCTCGGTCTTGCCTACTCCGGTGGGACCGGCGAAGATAAATGAACCGACCGGCCGCTCGGGGGCTTTTAAGCCCGCCCGGCCCCGGCGAATGGCCTGGGCAATGGCGGCGATGGCTTCGTCCTGGCCGATCACCCGCTTGTGCAGGGTCTCTTCCATCTTGAGGAGCTTTTCGGTCTCGGCGGTAGAAAGTTTGATGACCGGGATACCCGTCCAGTCCGCCACCACTTCGGCAATGTCATCTTCGGTAACCACCGCTTGGGCCTCTCCCTTGCTTCGTTCCATCTTCCATTTTTCATCCATCTCTTTTATCTTCTTTTCGAGATCCAGGACCTGGTCTCGCAGGGCGGCGGCTTTCTCATATTTTTGGGTGGAGGTGGCTTCTTCTTTTTCTTTCTTGGTGATAGCCAGGGTGCGCTGCATTTCTCTAAGTTCCCGGGGCGCGGAGATCAGCCGCAATCTTACTTTAGCGGCCGCTTCGTCCATCACGTCGATGGCCTTGTCCGGCAGAAAACGGTCGGAAATATAGCGTTCGGAGAGCGAGACCGCGGCGGCGATTGCAGCATCGGGAATTTTGACCCGGTGATGCGCCTCATAGCGGTCGCGGATACCTTTTAATATCTCGACGGTGAGCTCTTGGGACGGCTCATTGATCATCACCGGCTGGAAGCGGCGCTCAAGCGCAGCGTCTTTTTCGATGTTCTTGCGGTATTCATCGACCGTAGTGGCGCCGATGACCTGCAATTCTCCTCTCGCTAATGACGGCTTGAGCAAATTAGCGGCATCGATGGCCCCCTCCGCCGCGCCCGCGCCCACTAAAGTATGCAGTTCATCGATAAAAAGAATGATCTGGCGTTTCTTGGCCAAGATCTCGTCCAGCACTTTCTTGATGCGCGATTCGAACTCACCGCGGTATTTGGTCCCGGCGATCATGCCGCCCAAATCCAGCGAGATCACCTGCTTGCCCTTGAGTATCTCGGGAACATCGCCTTTGATGATCCTCTGCGCCAGGCCTTCGACTATCGCGGTCTTGCCTACTCCGGGATCACCCAGGAGAGCCGGATTGTTCTTGGTGCGGCGGGAGAGTATGCGGATGATACGATCGATCTCTTTTTCGCGGTCGATGACCGGGTCTAATCGTCCTTCTTTGGCGTCGAGCGTCAGGTCGCGGCCGTAGGAGGCCAGCGCGGGTTTGCGGGGCTGGGGCGGGGCCATGGTCCCGGGAAATCCCATGCCGCCGAAACCACCCGGCATACCGAACATTTCTTCGGGCCCGCCTTCCGGCCCACCCTCCGGTCCCTCTTCGGGGCCGAATTCGGGAGGGAATTCCTCGGGCGGTTGCTGCCCTTTTTCAACTTCCGAAAGAATCTGTTTAACCGCGCGATCAAAGCTGATCTTGCGCTTGTGCAGGGATTGGGCGGCGATGCTCTCTCCCTCGCGGATAATTCCTAAAAGGATATGTTCACTGCCTACATAATTAAACCCCAGTTCGCGGGCACCATTATAAGCTAATTCCAGCACCTTTTTGGCGCGGGGGGAAAGCGAAACCTCCACGGCCTTCCCTTCTCCCCGGCCGATGAGCGACTCGATATCGGAAAAAAGCTCCACCAGGTTGACGCCCAGTTGTTCGAGCACTTTGGAAGCCAGTCCTTCTTCCTTGATAATGCCTAAAAGTAGGTGTTCGGCGGTCAAATGATCGTGGGAGAGCCGCCGGGCTTCCTCATTAGCCAGGTGGATCACTTTTTGCGCGGATTCGGAAAAATAATCGTAGATACGGTCGGCCGGCCGCCGCTTAAAGAGCGAAGCAAAGATATCCGGTATCTCAAAAAATCCCGGGAACCCTCCAAATTCGGACGGCATAAAGCCCAGCTTTTCGGCGCAGGAGGCGCACAGGTGCCGCACCACCTTTTTGCCGTTAACGATGCGGGTCACATGCACCGTGGCGGGATTGATATGACACTCGTCGCAGATCATAGCCATTTTTATTTCTCCTTTCTCATTATATCTTTATCTCAACATTTCCTCAATCAATCTTTCGGCCTTGATGTGAAAGCGCTCCGCCGCGGAAAATAAGGCCTTGACCCCGGAAAGGTTCAAGCTCCATTCTTCCATCAGCTCGCATATCTCGCGGATGGTGTCGATATCTTCCTCTGAATAATAGCGGATGTTGTGGCGGCGGTGCGGGTGGATCAGCCCCTCTTCTTCATAAATGCGCAGGGTACGGGGATGGCAATCCAAAAGCTCCGCGGCAATGGAAATGGTGAACAGCGGCCGGTGCTTATCATTGAACATGCGTATAGTATAAACCTTGACAATGGTTTTGTCAACTATTTAGAGGCCGACGCGGATGATATTACAGATCTTGCGGACCACCGGGAGTTTCTTCAGCCGGGCCAAAGCCCGGTCGAGATCGGCCTGCCGGGCTTGATGTGTCACGATGACCAGGTTGGCGTTCTTGCCCACGGTCTCCCTTTGGTTCACCACTGCGATCGAGACCCGGGCATTGGCGAAGACCTTAGAGATCTTGGCCAGCACTCCGGATCTATCGGGCACCAGCATCCTGATATAAAATTGCCCACAGTTATCGGACATATCCTTCATCTTTACTGGTTCTAATTTCAAATTCGTAATTCGTAATCCGTAATTCGTAATTTTAAGGATGTCGCCCACCACCGCCGAAGCAGTCGGGCCACCGCCTGCCCCCTGGCCGTAGAACATCAACTCCCCTACCGGCTCACCTTTGACATAAATGGCGTTCATGGGCCCGGGGATAAAGGCCAGCGGGTGGTCGCAGGGAATAAGGGTGGGATGCACCGAGACCTCGATCCCCTCTCCCTTTCTCTTGGCCGCAGCCAGAAGCTTGATAACATACCCAATCTCCTGGGCGTAGCGGATATCCTCCGGCTCGATGCGGGAGATACCCTCAAAGGCCACCTTTTTCCAGTTGACCTCGGCACGGAAAGCCACCGCCGCCAATATGGCCGCCTTGTAGGAAGCGTCGAAGCCCTCGATATCTTTTTTGGGATTGGCCTCGGCATACCCTTTCTCCTTCGCTCTTGCCAGGGCTTCGGAGAATCTCATGCCTTCTTTGGTCATTTTGTGCAGGATGTAATTGGTGGTGCCGTTCACAATGCCGTAAACTTCGGATATACGGTCGGCTGATAAATCGTTCATCAGCGGACCCAAAATAGGTATGCCCCCGCCTACCGCCGCCTCAAACAGCAGGGCAACCTTATTTTTTCGCGCCGCGGCAGCCAGCTCCTTGAGATTCAAGGCGATAAGCTCTTTGTTGGAAGTGACGACGCTTTTGCCATTGCTTAGCGCGGCCAGGACGAACTTTTTGGCCGGGTTTATCCCACCGATGGTTTCCACCACCACTTCGATATCCGGGTCATTTATGACGTCCGAGGCCCGGCGGGTCAGTTTGGAATGCTTCACTTTAGGTGAAATGTCGCAGATCTTTTTGACTTCGAGGCCCAGCGAAGGATTTTTTTGGATCAGGCGGTCGACCGCCGACCCCACCGTCCCATACCCCAAGATACCAATTTTTACTTTTTGCATTTCCTAACCACCTATAGGCCTAACCACCTAATCAAATAGCGAGCTGATGGATTGGTGCTTGTAATTGCGCTTTATGGCCTCGGCCAAGATCTCTGCCACCGAGAGCACTTTCAGTCCCTTGAACTGTTTATCTTTGGGTATGGGCAGGGTATCGGTCACCACTACCTCGGCGAATTTGGCCTTGGTCAGCCGTTCGATCGCGGGCCCGGCAAAAATGCCGTGGGTGGCCATTACATATATATCTGGGTTGCACCCTTCCTTGCGCAGGGCGCCTACCCCATTGGTGATGGTCCCGGCGGTATCGATCATGTCGTCGGTTATGATGACGGTCTTATCCTTGACCTCACCTACCACGTGGGTAACTTCGGACTGGTGGTGTTCGGCCCTAACTTTATGCAGGATGGCCAATTGCGCCCCGATGCGGTCGGCCAATTTTTTGGCCACCTTGGCGCGGCCGGTATCGGGTGCCACCACCACCACGTTCTCGAGCTTTTTGGCTTTTACATAATTGACGAAGAGCGGCAAAGCGGTGAGAGTATCCACCGGGATATTGAAGAATCCCTGGATCTGGTCGGAGTGCAGGTCCATGCTGACCACCCTTTCAGCCCCGGCAGTCTCTAACAAGTTTGCTACCAATCTGGCGGAAACCGGCTCGCGGGAAGCGGCCTTGCGGTCCTGCCGGGCGTAACCGAAATGCGGGATCACCGCGTTGATGGAGCGCGCCGAAGCCCGTTTTAGGGCGTCGATGATGATAAAGAGTTCCATCAAGTCCTCATTCACGCGGCTGGTGCAAGATTGGATAATGACGCAATCCTGGCCGCGGATATTCTCCTTGATGCGAGCGTAAATCTCCCCGCCGGCAAATCGGGAGAGCTGGATCTCGCCGGCTTTTACTCCCAGATCTTTCACGATCTTTTCGCCGAGTTCGGGATGTGAGGTGCCGAAGAAGACCTTTAATTCGTCGTTGACGGGATTCATAGGGATACATTATAGGGGTTAGACGCCCAGGTAGTCAACTAAGCAATGAGTGGACGATTTTGATCAGACGCTGGAGCCGGCCTTTGACCACCTTTTGCGGCAGCTGGTCTGAAAGTTTAGCGGCGGGGGTGCCGGGGCGGGGTGAATAAGCGAACATATGGACCTCGTTGAACCTCATTTCTTCAACGGCCTTGAGAGTGTTTTGGAACTGCTCTTCGGTCTCGCCGGGAAAGCCCACCAGGATATCGGTCGATATCCGGGCGCGGGGTAAAAGCCCGCGGATCTTCTTTATCCTTCCGCGGTAGTGATCTAGATCGTAGCCGCGGTTCATTTTCTTTAGTATCTCATCGTCTCCTGACTGTAGCGGCAGCATGAATTCTTTGGCCATGTAGGGAAGCTTGGCGACCGCGTCGATGATCTCATCGCTCATGTCCTTCGGGTGAGAAGTGAGGAAGGATACCCTAGGGCCCATAGGCCTATAGGCCTTTAGGTGGTTAGGGATTTGATATAAAAGATCGGCTAATCCATATTTGTAGGAATTGACATTCTGGCCCAGTAATATGATCTCTTTGGCCCCCTGCTCTATTTTCCTGCCCACTTCTTCGAGAATCTCCGCGATGGGCCGGCTTACTTCGCGCCCGCGAACATAAGGCACGATGCAGTAGGAGCAAAAGTTGTCGCACCCGTGCATGATGACCACCTCACCCCTATCCCCTTTGTATTTCCCCTTCCCCCTTACTAAGGGGGAAGGGGAAAAAGGGGTTAGGGGTTTTAAAAACTCCTTCAACTTCTCCGGCTCATTGGGCCCCAACACCAGATCCACATGCGGATACCGTTTCTTAATATCTATCCCCGGCTCGGTCGCCACGCACCCGCAAACCCCGATGACCATTTCTGGGTTTTTCTTTTTCAGGCCTTTAAGCGAAGCTACATACTGGAGGGCGACATCTTCGGCATTTTGCCTCACGCAACAGGTGTTGACCAAGATGATATCGGCTTGGGGATATCCCGATTCACCTATTGGCAGATAGCCGTGTGATTCAAGCACTTCCGCCAGACGTGCGGAATCGGCGTCGTTCATCTGACATCCGTAGGTCTTGATGAAATAAGTTCGCATTTTTTCCGTCCCTCCAATAAAAAAGAAGAATTTGAAAAGATTTTTCCAAAGGGCTCGAAAAGGGAGGGGGAAATTCGGGAAGAATGCGCCCCTCCGCCCGAATTCTTAATAATGATTTATTTAAAAATGAGATTTAAAATATCTTTTTTTCCGGCGGCGTCCAATTCTTTTAATAAAGTACGGCCTGCGCGCCGCTCACACGAAGTCCTATGCTTAACGAAGGGTTCGCGGCACTGCAGGCCGAAATGTATTATGCTTGACAAGTAATGTAAAGTTATGTAAAGTAAATTGTATGGAGAAACGATATACACTAAGTGAAGCAGCGCAGGAATTGGGGCTAACCCGACAAGGGCTTTATTACTGGATTGAGAAGGGATGGGCTACACCTAAACGAGATTATAAGGGACATCCTGTGTTTACAAAAGAGGATATAAAAATGATCAAAAACTGGCGGGATAAATTGGAGGAGAAGGTTTAAGATGCCACCAAAAAGTATATCCGAATTAATATTTGAAAAACTTGAACAGCACCTTAATGAAAAAAAGGATATATTTGATCCGATAATTCAAAGCTTAATGGATAATCTACGTTCGGAAAAACCTATAAAGAAAGAAATTGAGAGGATTATTAAAGGGGAGAGCAGTGAGAATACTTGAGCTTACAGTAGAAAATATTCGAGGCATAAAGAAATTAAACATTACACCGAATGGGAATAATGCAGTTATATTTGGCCAAAATGGCACAGGTAAAAGTGCCGTTGTCGATGCAATTGATTTTTTACTCACGGGAGACATTGCTCGGCTTAGTGGTAAAGGCTGTGGATATTTAAAGCTAAGCGAACATGGATGTCATGTGGATTCAAGGGAAAACCTGAAAGATACAATCGTAAAAGCAAAAATCAGGATTAATGATAAGGAAATACTAATAGAGCGCAGCATTCAGAAGCCAAAATCTTATAAAGTTACTCCTAATTCGGAGAAAGAATTTATCGCCCCATACTTAAAGATTGCAGAACTAGGGCAGCATCTATTATCCAGGAGAGAAATATTAAGATATATCACTTCCGAAGCAGGAGAAAGGGCAAAGGAGATACAAAGTCTGCTAAATTTATCAAATATTGAGAACTTGCGATCAATATTGGTTGCTATTAGAAATAATGCAGAATCGCAGCATAAAAATGCGCTGAGTAATTTAAGTATAGCTGAGAGCGCAATAAAAAATATCCTATCTTTAGAGTCTTATTCGAAACAAAATGTACTTAATAAGATAAATGGAAAACGAGCAATTCTCGGCGGCAAGCCGATTGATGATATTGTTGCTGACAATATTAAGAAAGATGTTGTATCCCAGCTATTTGGAGGTCATGAAGGCGACTTGACAATGGATCAGCTTGAAAATACTGCAAAAGAGCTGAAAAACATAATTAGCGGAGAAATAACGATAGAAGATGAGGGCGAAGAAATAAAGATTAAACATAAAGAATATTTAATAAATCGACAGGATGAGTTAATAGGACTGGTGGAGGAGGTAAAAAATGAAGCTAAGCTAAAGGAGTATTCGCTTTATAAAAAGCTATTTGAAATAGGCGCAAGTCTTATAGATGAATCGAATATATGCCCTTTATGTGGTAGGGAGTGGGTCGGAGGTGATTTTAAACAATATTTGGCTTCTAAACAAGAGGAAAATGAGGTCGCGAAAGAGAAGTTGTCAGCCATAGATGAGGCATCAAGCTATTTAAAGCGGCATATTGATTTAATAACAAATAATATTGATATTTTATTTAAAGCAAGTCAAAAAATTAAGGAAAATGAATTTACCAGACAAGAATATGACGAATTAAAATCAATGTGTGAGCCATGGTCAGCCGCCATGCTTGACCCAATATCTACTTATGGATCTGAAAAATGGCCTAAAAATAAAATTGATAAAATATTGACATCAGAATCTGTAATTAAATTATTGGGAATTATTGAGCAAATAATAAAAGATATGGGCAAGAGATATTCGCAGCAACAATTGGCCTGGGATACTCTGACAAAGATGGAAGAGGCCTGGAGAAGATATATCGAAGCTGAAAGAGATAATCGCACTTATGAAACATGCAAAAAGAGAGCAGAGTCTTTATTGGAATGTTTTCAAGAAGCTAGGGATGCAATATTGGATAGCATATATGAAGAAATAAAAGTAAATTTTGAGAATTATTACAAGGCCGTCCATTCTGAAGATGAGGAGAGTTTTTCGTCCCAAATTAAGCATAAAGAGGCCGAATTAATAGTTGAAGTTGATTTTTATGGTCGAGGAATGTTTCCCCCTCATGCCGTCCACAGTGAAGGCCATCAGGATAGTATGGGGTTATGTTTATTTTTCGCTTTAAATAAATATCTTGCGAGCAACATGATTAATGTTGTTGTTTTGGATGATGTTGTTATGTCGATAGATCGTAATCATAGGCGGGCAATATGCTCGATGTTGAAAAAATATTTTTCAGATAAACAGTTAATAATTACTACGCATGAAACAGCATGGGCCAAACAGCTTCGTTCTGAGGGGATTGTAAATACCGATAATATGTACCACTTCGTTAATTGGAATATTGAAACCGGGCCAATTATTGAAATGGAAAAGGATTTGTGGGACAAGATAGAAGAAGACTTGAAAAATGACGATGTCCCATCTGCAGCCCAAAAACTGCGCAGAAATGCAGAATCATTTTTTGAAAATATGTGCGATTTACTAGAATCTCAAATAATATATAAGGGACACCATCGGTGGGATTTGGGTGATTATGCGGATTCTGCAATATCGGCTTATAAAAAATATTTACATCGAGCAATTGAAAATGCTAGAAAAGAGAAGGATAGTGTCAAGCAGGGCAAATTGGAGGAGCTGGATAAGACAGCTAATGAAATAATAAGAAGGACAAACATCGAGAGATGGGCAGTAAATGAAGAAGTTCATTATAATAAATGGGGAGAAATGACCAAGAATGACTTTGTCCCAGTTGTTAATGCGTTTAAAGGTATGTTCGGTTTGTTTACATGTAGTTGTGGATCTACTATATCTATTATGGAGGGTGTAGGGCGAGAAAAGCGAAAAATACTTACTTGCAAATGTGGGAAAGTATTATGGGATGTTCAATGATAATATCTCTATACATTCGCGTTAGCACCGAAGATCAGGTCCGCGAAGGCTATTCCCTTGATGTCCAGAGGGAATATCTTATTAACTTTGCCAAACAGCATGGCTATGAGGTATATGAGGTCTATTCCGATGAGGGCATTAGCGCGGGCACAACCGATCGCCCCGCCTTACAGAAGCTTCTAAAAGATGCTAAGCAGAAAAAGTTCGATTTGGTAATAGTTTATAAGATTGATCGCTTGAGCCGCCGCCTAAAGGACCTGATAGACATAGCTGATCAACTGGAATCCTATGGGGTAGGGTTCAAATCCGCAACGGAGCCATTCGACACCACAACTTCAGCTGGCAAACTGATGTTCCAACAGCTTGGCAGTTTTGCTGAATTCGAAAGAAACCGCCTTGCTGAAAGGGTATTCCCGGGAATGGTAAAGAGCGTCCAGGCGGGCAATTGGCATGGTTCCAGAAACTGCCCTACCGGATATACATATAATAAAGAAAAGAAATTGCTTGAGATTAACAAACGTGAAGCGGACATAGTAAAGCTTATTTATAAGTTATATCTTGAGGGTAAAAACACCGCGGAAATCGCTGATTATTTAAACGATAGCAAGCGCAATCCCAGATACGGCAGATATTTTTATGCCAAGTATATTAGAGATATTCTAAGGAACCGCATCTATATTGGAGAGATCGTCTGGAATAAGTGCCATTATGATAAGAGCCAAAAAGTTGGGAAAGGGCATAAATATGTGAAAAATGACCCCTCGAAATGGATTATTGCCAAGGGAAAGCATCAGCCGATCATCTCCATTGAGGATTTTGATAAAGTTCAAAAAATGCTAAACGAAAACAACAAAGCTCTTTTCCGTAAGTCAAGAAAAAGTGCTTTCCCGTATAGCAGGCTGCTTTATTGTGAGAAATGCAAACATCGTTATTACGGCACGTTGAAAATCGCTAGCCATAGGACTGGAGAGAAAAAAGCCTGGTATTGCTGCGGAGGGCAACATTTGCATTATGTTAGATGCGGGAGTCCTTCAATCAGGGAAGAGGTATTAGATCCTATTATATTGTCGGCTATGAAAAATATGCTTGATTCCGATAAGCTAAAAGGGACTTGTCCCGAGCTCGGTCGAGGGAGCCGATGGATATATGCGACGAAGCATCAAAACGACCAATATCCGATCATTTCTAATGCTGACCTTGCCAGCATTAGAAATGAAATAAAATTGAATCAAGAAAAGCAATTAAAGCTGACCGATTTATACCTCAAGAATTTATTATCAGAGGATACCTTCAAACAGAAAAATGAGGCTTTGCGACAGGAGGAAGAGGGCTTAAGGTCGAAATTTGCCGGTCTTGAATTATTGCTGCTGGAAAAAGAAAAATCAAAGGATTATTTAGATAGAGTAAAGCTCTTTTTGGCCAATTATGATCCCAAGAAAATAGAATTGGACGCCGCCGGAAAAAAAGATATTTTAAATCTCATTTTTAAAAAAATCATTATTAAGAATTCGGGCGGAGGGGCGCATTCTTCCCGAATTTCCCCCTCCCTTTTCGAGCCCTTTGGAAAAATCTTTTCAAATTCTTCTTTTTTATTGGAGGGACGGAAAAAA
>Ga0265296_1000412_pt1 | contig 68484 bp, 73 predicted proteins | sample MunlanPumphouse1_FD_189073 | JGI IMG/M metagenome (GOLD analysis project Ga0265296, IMG submission 189073) | Groundwater microbial communities from a municipal landfill in Southern Ontario, Canada - Pumphouse #1 | ecosystem: Environmental > Aquatic > Deep subsurface > Groundwater | place...
ATTTATTTCCAAAAATAAAAAAATAGCAAGAAAAATAGCAAAAATAGCAAGAACGATTCTTTCTTAAACTTGCTTAAATTCTTAAATTTTTTGTAAGAGAGGAGAAATCATGAAAACAACTTTTAAAAAAATCATATCTTATATTTTACAGATAGAGTCGCGGCTCGTGCTTTGGAAGTACAAGCCGAAAATTGTCGCTATTACCGGTTCGGTTGGAAAGACTTCCACAAAAGACGCGCTTTATGCGGTAATTTCCAATTTTTCTTATGTTCGTAAAAGCGAAAAAAGCTACAACAGCGAAATAGGTTTGCCTCTTACTATTTTAGGATGTCCGAATGGGTGGAATGATCCTTATGTGTGGCTTAAAAATGTTTTGAAAGGATTGTGGCTTTTCATATGGCCTCACAAATATCCAAAATGGCTGGTGCTTGAAGTTGGCATCGGGAAACCGGGTGATATGAAAAAAACCGCTTCTTGGCTCAAAACAGATGCGGTTATAATTACGGCAATTGGAGAAACTCCGGTGCACATTGAATTTTTTAATTCGCGGGACCATCTAGTAGAAGAAAAAAGCAAGCTCATTAAAACTTTAAAAAAAAATGGCCTTTTAATATTGAACGCTGATGACGAGTCTGTATTAGAAATGAAAGCGAAAAGTAGAAACCGCATTGTAACCTATGGATTTAAAGAAGAGGCTGATGTATTGGCTTCCAGCGACAGTATTTTTTATGAAGATTCCTGCGAGCCGAAGGGTGTGATTTTCAGGGTTGATGAAGGGGGAAACAGTCTGCCGGTAATTATAGAAGGAGTTTTTGGAAGGAATCATGTATATGCTTCATTGGCATCGCTTGCGTTTTGCTACGGCGAGAAATTTAATATGCTTGATGCCGTGAATATGCTTAAGAATTACGATGTTCCTCCGGGACGAATGCATTTATTGAAAGGAATAAATGGTTCTCTTATCATAGACGATACTTATAATTCTTCTCCATTTGCTTGCGAGTCCGGCCTGAAAACCTTAGGAGAAATAAAAAACAAAGGCAGAAAAATCGCTATTTTGGGCGATATGCTTGAACTTGGCCGCCATACTGAAGAAGCTCATAAAGTTGTCGGAAAAGTTGCAAAAGAAAATGCCGAGATAATTATTGTGGTTGGTTCTAGGGCAAAAACTATCAAGAACGGCGCTTTGGAAGCCGGATTGAATAAAAAAAATATTTTTGAATTTAATAATTCTGTTGAAGCAGGGGAATTTCTAAAAACTTTTGTGCAAAAAAATGATTTGATATTCATCAAGGGTTCGCAAGGTATGCGCATGGAAAGGGCAGTGGAGGCTATACTTTTGGACAAAGAAAATAAATCCAATCTTCTAGTCCGCCAAGACACGGAGTGGCTAAATAAAAAATAAATTTTAACTCAATTTTTATCCACTTTTTTAATTTGACAATATAGTCAAAGAAGTTTTATTATTTGGGTAAGAAAAAATAGTTCCTAAACCTTAAAAATTTGATAATTATGACCTTACTGAATGTAGATTACGCAAAAGTCGGCAAAGTTATAGAGGAAATATTGGACATAGTAAAACCTCTACCTGACGACGTAAAAAGGGAAAAAAGAGACGAAATTGACGAATGGCGACAAATGTATGTCATGAGTTCCCATTTTGCCCAATGGGAATTTGATAAACTTGAAAAATTTCTTAAACGAATCAAGGGACAAAAAGAAAGAAATGAAAAAATTGATTACATGGATTTCTGTGATCTTTGAATCTGTGATCAAAAATTACCCAAAGACTTGGGAGCACCTGAAGGGGTGCTTTTTTTGTATGCTTCGCATTCTATAATTATGTAGTCACAAATCACTAAGTATTTTATTTCGCTTCTCTCATAAAATACGTAAGTGTTCGCGCTGTGTCCGCCAAAACTTTAGTGAAGGCGGAACCCCGGCTCGGCAATCCGCCAGCTGGCGGATTATACCTGTGCCTTCATAAAAGCGAAAAGAAGTGGAGCAGTCCACTTCTTTTGAATTCGCGCTTTTATGACCCTACAGAGAATCGGACTCTGATTTTATCCTTGAGAAGGATACGTCCTAACCGTTAGACGATAGGGCCATGGTATATAAAAAATATATCATTTTTTCCCAAAAAATCAAAAAAAATCACAGCAATTAATTCTTTGTTGTGATTTATTATTTTTAGACTACCTTCTTCTTGAGATAGGTAGTATAGGAAGGTTAAGCTGAATAATGGCATATCCATTATATCTTATAAATTCTCTTTTTCTGGGGTTTTGTAACTCCACTCCTATTATTCTTTCCATCCTTAAATTTTTTTCAGGGATAGTGATACTGTCAATGTCTTGTCTGCTTTCCAATTGTTGAAAAGCTTTTTCTAAGAGTTGCTTTACTTCCATAGTGTTATTCTTTTTTTAGGTTTTGGAACTTGTTTTATTTGACACACTCAATATTTAGAGGGCGGTTTTATTTGATCTGTTTTTAGTATACACATAGAATATATTTTGTCAATCTTCTTTTGGTTTCTCTATTTGAATCGTAGAAAATTCAGGCGAAGTGCCGGCGATACGAAGAACGTCTTTGTCTATTTTTTTCAGTTCTTTGTTTGAAATATTGTAGTGGTTTACGACTGTGCCTAGAGCGCTACCAAGCTTAGAATGATATTCGTCGTAAGATTTTAAATGCTTTCCCAAGTCTTCCACTTTTTTAATTATTTCTTTCGCTGATTCTTCTATTTTAAAAGCTTTAAAACCATAAAGCACGGATTGTAAATAAGCCATAAAGGTTGTTGGAGAGACAACTATTACTTTTTTTTCGTTATAAGCATAATCTATAAGATTTCTCGTATTAACTTTTACTGAGCCGACTTCATTGACAAGTAAATCATAATAAATTGCTTCTGCGGGAATATACATAAAAGCAAAAGGGAGCGTTCCTTCTTCCGTATGAATATATTTTGATGTTTCATCTATGCGTTTTTTTAAGTCATTTTTAAATTCTTTTTCAAGTTCTTCACGTTGTCGGTCGTCGATTGCATGCACGACGCGATCGTAATTATCCAAAGAAAACTTTGCGTCAATCGGAATTATGCCTTCTTTTGTAATTATAATTGCGTCCACTTTTTCTTTATTCTTAAATTCATATTGCATTTTATATTGCCCTGGAGCCAATGTGTTTGAAAGAATAAGTTCGAGAGAAGCTTCTCCCCAATTGCCTCGTTGTTTTTGGTGTTTAAGAGTCTTTTCAAGACTGCTAAGTTTTTCAGCGATAGTTATAAATTCTCTTGTGGCTTCGTTTGTTTTTGTTTGTTCGCGGGCTACGTCTATGAGATTTTTACTCATTTGCTCGTTGATATCCTTCAATAATTTCTGTGATTCCGAAAATTGAGTACGTACTGCGTCTTGCATATCCCTGCGAGATTCTGTAAGTTTTGAATCAAGCTGGCGTGTAAGTTCTGACATACTTTGTTGGAGTAATAAAAAAGATTGGTCTTTTTCCCCGCTATTTTTCTTTCTCCCGAACAAAAAATAGGCGAGTATTCCTCCCGCTAAAATTCCTACAATAATCCATCCGATGTTTTGCATATTACTATTTTAACTTTTTATATTAATTTTCCTAAATAATGTTTCAAGGTATAAATCCAATCTTCGTCGATTTGGTCGCTTTCTTCTTTTTGTTTCAAGAGCCATTCTAAATAATTTTTATCTATTTTTGCGATTTCTTTTATTTCTTTTCCATTATGCTTGCCGAAATTTATAAATTTAAAAAGCGAAGGATGAGAAGAAATCTCTATCATTTTTTCCACAGCTTGAGCTTCATCTAAATTTTCTTGTTCAATCAACTTATTTTTTAGATGTTCATAAAGTTTTTCTAAAACTAATACATCACCGAGGGCATCATGAGCTGTAGCTTCCACGTCAAGTTCAAGAAGATAGCGCAAATATTGCAAATTATACCTTTCAATTTTTCCTTCCGGGTCCAAATGTCTCGCAAGTCTCAAGGTGCAAATAAAATTTTTTGGCTCAATTCCTTCTTTTTTAATAATCATTAAATCAAATTGCACATTGTGAGCGACCACAACAGCATTCTCATCTTCAAAAAGTGTTTTTATTTTTTCCTTATCATCGCTTTCCTTGAAAGATAATTCATTTTCAACCATTTTATTGGTAATGTGATGCACAGCCGAAGCTTCCGGTGGAATTTTTATCGGGGGCTTGTAAAAACCGACAAAACTTTCATCGCCTGTCTTGTAAGCAATTTGGCACAGGTAATCCTTTTCTGTATTGCCTGTTGTTTCTGTGTCAAAAAATATAATTTTTTTCATATAGCCATTTTAACATAATTTTGATATAATAAAACCATGTTGCATGAACAAATAAAAAACAAAATAAAAGAAGCTATGCTGGCGAAAGATATTGTTTCCCTTGAGACCTTCAGGGGAATGCTAGCGGCTTTTACAAATGAACTTGTTTCAAAAAATAGGAAACCAAATGAAATTTTAAATGACGAAGAAGCTCTTTCTGTTATTGCCCGTTTGGCCAAGCAAAGGAAGGATTCTATAGAACAATTTAAAAAAGGCAACAGGGAAGATTTAGTAAAGGAGGAAGAAGCGCAGCTGACCATTTTGGAATTTTTTCTGCCGAAGATGATGGACAGAGCAGAAATTGAAAAAATCGTTAAAACAAAAAAAGAAGAATTAAATGCGACCGATGTCAGTAAAAAGGGAATGTTAATATCTACCGTTATGAAAGATCTGAAAGGCAAAGCAGACGGAGCGGTTGTGAAGGAGGTTGTTGATGGATTATTTTTATAATTTCAAATGGAGCACCTTAATATAAATTTGATAAGCCATTTCGTTGAGACTCATGCCGTAATTGGCTATGTTTTAATATCTCTTGGAGTTGTTTTGGAGGGGGAAGTGGCTGTCATTTTTGCCGGAATTTTCTCTCATCTAGGTTCCTTTAATATTTTTGTAGCCCTATTTAGCGTAATTTGCGGAGGCGCAGTTAAATCAGTTGTCGGCTACACTATTGGTGCATATTTGCGAAGAAATCACTCGCATACTCTATTTTTAAAAAGTTTGGAAAGGCGTACAGCATATTTTTTCCCAAACTTTTCAAAGCGTCCTTTTTTGTCGATTTTTATTTCAAGGTTCTTTATCTTGGGCATGGCTTGGTTTACTTTGATTTATTCCGGATATAAAAAAGTCTCGCTCAGAATATATGCCCGCGCAGAAGCATTATCGCTTGCGATTTGGTCAGTGGGAGTCTTGGCTCTCGGATACTTTTTTAGTTATACAGCTCTGTCTATAAGTCGAGATATACGCAATTTTATAGGCCTTATTTTAATATTCCTTATCTTGTTCTTTATGTTGGAGAAAATTATTGCTTTTGTTTTTGAATTATTTGAAACAACTTTTAGCAATAATGGTAATAAAAATATAGAAAATTAATATGCTGTTTTTAAAGAAAAAGAAAATACTAGTGACGCACGATGGATCTTTTCATGCGGATGATATTTTCGCGTGCGCTTCTTTATCTTTAATGCTTGAGAAAAAAAAGCAGGAATTTGAAATAATCAGAACTCGCGATGAAAAAATAATAAAAGATGGGGATTATGTTTTTGATACCGGAGGAATTTATGATCCTGAAAAAAATAGATTTGACCATCACCAAAAAAGTGGAGCAGGAAAGCGCGGAAATGGCATAGAATATTCGTCCTTTGGGCTTGTATGGAAAAAATTCGGAGAAGAAATTTGCGGGTCCAAAAAATCAGCGGAAATTGTTGATGATAAAATTGTGGCTCCTATTGATGCCGATGATAACGGTTTTGATTTAATTGAGAAGAAGCATGAAATTTTTCCATACTTGATTCAAGATGTTTTGTCTATTTTCAAACCAACTTCATTGGAAGATATGGATAAAGATGAACAATTTTTAAAAGCACTTGTTTGGGCGAAAGAAATTTTAAAGAGGGAAATAAAAAAAGCGAATGACCAAACAGAAATTACAAAAATTATTCAAAATTTTTATAAAAATGCTGAAGACAAGAGATTAATAGCGATAGACAAACCAAAAGTTTCAAGATATGAAATTTGGGATGCGCTTCAAGATTTTCAGGAGCCTCTTTTTGTAATTTATAATAGTTCTGATGAATGGCGAGTTGTGGCAATGCGGTTAGGTCATAATTCTTTTGGAAATAGAAAAGATTTTCCAAAAGCTTGGGCTGGACTTAGGGACGAAAAATTACAAAAAATTTCAGGAGTACCGGATGCCATTTTTTGCCACAATAATTTATTTCTTGTAGGAGTAAAATCAAAAGAAGGAGCAATTAAATTGGCAAATCTTGCTCTTAAGAATTAACACTATAAGCTAAAAGCTATAACCTAAAACCTAATTAAATGGCATTTATAGACGAAATAAAAATATATGCGGAAGCTGGCCGAGGCGGAGACGGCGTTGTTCGTTGGCGTCAAGAAAAATTTATACCCAAGGGCGGGCCAGCTGGCGGAGACGGCGGACGGGGAGGAGATTTTTTTATCAAAGCTGTACGCGATATACACATTCTCTCAAAATATAAAGCTAAAAAAGAATTTAGCGCTGGTCGGGGAGAAGACGGCGGAAATAAAAGTTTACACGGCAAAAATGGCGATGATTTTATTTTGGAATTGCCTATCGGTTCTGTTATTACAAATTTAGAAACAGAAGAAAAATGGCAGTTGCTGGAAGACGGGCAGAAGGTTTTGCTTTTGAAGGGCGGTTACGGTGGTTTTGGCAACGAACATTTTAAAAGTTCTACCAATACAACTCCGAGAGAATGGAAACCGGGACAAGATGGAGAGAAAGGAAATTTTCAAGTTGAACTTGAACTTTTTGCTGATATCGGGCTGGTGGGGCTTCCAAGTGCCGGAAAATCGTCCTTATTGAATGCTTTGACTAATGCCGAAGCAAAGGTGGGCGACTATGCTTTTACTACTCTTGACCCGAATTTAGGCGATTTTTATGGATACATCATTGCCGACTTGCCAGGACTTATAGAAGGCGCTTCTGAAGGAAAGGGCCTTGGTATTAAATTCTTGCGTCATATAAAAAGAACGAAAATGATTGCGCACTTAGTTTCTTTTGAGAATGTAAAGATGCTGAAAACTTATAAAGAAGTTCGTAAGGAACTTGAAAAATACGGAAATGATTTGGATAAAAAGGATGAAATAATTGTTTTGACAAAAACTGACGTGATAGAAGACAATAAATTTATAGAAAAAAAGAAAGTAGAATTTGAAAAATTAGGCAAAAAAGTTTTCACAATTTCTCTTTACGATGATGCATCAGTAAAAAACTTTAAAGACGAGCTAATTAAAATTTTAAGGAAGAAATAAATTAAAATTTTAGAAAATACTAAAGAATATTTTGTCTACCAACTTTTCATATGTAAACTTAGTAGACAACAGGGAAGATTTTTTATAAAATAAATATATTCAATATAATGAAGGGAGAAATTATTTATAAAATTTTAGATTTTTTGGAAAACAAAGCAATTAAATCTGTTGATTTTGCTGATGTTTTTATTAAGGTTGGCTATGGAGCTAATTTTTATAAATTTGAAAAAGAGTTTCAAAAAAAGAACCTAAAAAATTCAGATAATCAAATAAAAAAAGATCAAATACGACGATTTAAAAAATATGTTTTTAAGCTCAAAAAAGAGGGTTTATTACTTGAAGATTTCTCAAATAAGCATATTATCTTAACACAAAAAGGCAAAAGAAAATTAAACTCTTTTAAAAATTCTTTTTCTCTGAATAATAAATATATAAAAGAAAATAGTGATAAGGTTATTATAGTTAGTTATGATATACCGGTTGCTTTTAATAAGGAGAGGAATATTTTAAGAGATATTTTAAGAATGTTAGGTTTTAATATGGTTCATAAAAGTGTTTGGGTAGGGAAAGTAAAAATACCAAAAAAATTGATTTTTGATTTAGAAAAACTTGGAATTTTGGATTATATAGAAATTTTAGAAGTAACAAAAAGCGGCAGTTTAAAATCACAATACTAATTACCGTTAATGATTGTGTTATTGTCTACTAACTTTACATATGCAAACTTAGTGGACAAGAGTTAAACAAAAAGGGAGTTTTTGTTTGATAAAAATTTTGTATGGGAATATACTGTAATAGTTAATATTATGAAAATCTCTGGATCTTTTTTAACAATGCTTCTTATTTGGATTTTAGGATTCACTCATTTTCTCGGTGGTCCTTTTTTATTTTTTAGAGTGATATTTTGGATTGGCATATTGCCATTTCTTATAACCATTTTTATGTTTATTTTAATGTTTCTAAAAACAAGAAAGATTTTAAAGAATACTGAAAATGAAGTTAATCGAGAAACTTTACACGTAGAAGCCACAATTAAAGAAGAATAAAAAAAACCGGCAGTACAAAAGAAGTAACTGCCGGGTAATTAAAATGGCCTTAACAAAATCTAGAGGAGAAGTGAAGACTCCAATCTAGCGCATGACAAGGCAAGCCATGCGATGTTTTCTTTATGTCAAATAACTTGGTGTCGGCTATGACTGTCTGGTTAACAGTTACCCATAACGACTATATTTAGTCGTAGTATAGCAAATGTAAATAATTTGTCAAGTGTTTTAAATTAAGCTTATTTTGTATAATTAATCCATGCAGAAAAAATACTATCCAACCATTGGACTTGAAATACATCCAGTAGCAGAGCAAAGCTCGCTACGGGGCAAGCACAGAATTTATGACTAAATATTATCCTACAATTGGATTAGAAATACATGCTGAGTTGAAAACGCAAACGAAGATGTTTTGTGGTTGCAAGAATGATCCCGACGAAGAAAAACCAAATGTAAATATTTGTCCTGTTTGTATGGCGCATCCGGGAACTTTGCCAGTTATAAATAAAAAAGCAGTTGAAAATGTGATAAAAGTTGGTTTAGCTATTGATGGAAATATTGCTGACTTTACTGAATTTGACCGTAAAAATTATTTTTATCCAGATATTCCAAAGGGTTATCAAATTTCTCAATATAAATTTCCAATTGTTTTAGGCGGAAAATTGGCAGATTTTGATATTACCCGTGTGCATTTAGAGGAAGATACGGCAACTAACAAACATTTCGAAGGCGACCCTTCGACTCCGCTCAGGGCAGGTTTTTCTCTAATTGATTTTAATCGCGCAGGCATACCGCTCATGGAACTTGTGACCGAACCAAAAACTTTTGACGCTTCTGATGAAGTGGCAGCAAAAAATGCTTCTAATTTTGCCAAAGAACTTCAGTTGATACTTTGGTACTTGGGAGTTTCGGATGCCAACATGGAAAAAGGCGAAATGCGAGTTGAAGCAAATATTTCAATTTCAGAAGATAAAAATAAATTGGGCACAAAAGTTGAAGTTAAAAATTTGAATTCTTTCAAAAGCGTTGAGAAAGCGATTAAATTTGAACTGGATAGAATGGTAGAACTTTTGAAAAATGGAAAGGGAAATGAAATTATACAAGAAACTCGTGGTTGGGATGAAAACAAGCAACAAACATTTTCTCAGAGAAAAAAAGAATCAAGCCACGACTATAGATACTTTCCGGAGCCGGATTTACCGAAAATGAAACTTCACGAAGCATTTGATTTGGAAAAAATGAAAAAAGAATTGCCAGAGTTACCGGCCGGGAGACGAGAAAAATATAGGAAAAATTACGGGATCAAGGACGAAGACATAGAAAGTTATATAAATGATCCGGAACTGGGAGCTTGGTTTGAGGAAGTTGCCAAAATTTTAAATGACAAGGAAAAAATTAAAACGGCTTCAAATTACATAACTTCAGATCTTGTTGGTTTAATGAAAAATTCACCTCTCCCCAACCCTCTCCTTATTAAGGAGAGGGCGAAGGGTGAGGTTCCCAGCGCACAAAATTTTGCTGAATTGATAAATATATTAAGTGAAAATAAAATTTCTTCTCGCGTGGCAAAAGATATTTTGGCAATGATCGCAGTAAAAGATGAATCGCCATTGGAGATAGCCATGGAAAAAAGTTTGCTTCAGAAAAATGATGAAGGGGTGATTAAAACTATCGTAGAAAAAATAATTTCAGAAAATCCGGAAGTCGTGGCTACCTACAAAGCCGGTAAAGAAAATGCAATTATGTCTTTGGTTGGAAAAGTAATAAAAGAAAGTAATGGCAGCGCTAACCCTCAAATCGTTATTAAAATACTAAAGGAATTGCTATAATAATTCAATGAAAACATTACGAGAATATATAAAAGAAGCGGAAGAAAAGAAAGTTGCCATTGGGCATTTTAATATTTCAAATTTGGAGGGGTTCCATGGTATTTATAATGTGGCGAAAAAACTTAACGTTCCGGTAATCATCGGACTTTCTGAAGGCGAAGAAGATTTTGTCGGTAAAAATGAAGCAGTTGGTATAATAAAAGAAATTCGCGAGAAAGAAAAATTTCCGATATTTTTAAATGCTGACCATCATTATAGTTTTGAAAGAGTGAAAGCTTCCATTGATGCCGGTTTTGATTCCGTCATTTTTGATGGTGCAAGTTTGAGTTTTGAGGAAAATATAAAAATAACCAAGCAATGCGTAGATTATGCTCACGATGTTATGAAAAAAACCGGCAGGGATATTTTAGTTGAGGCTGAGCTTGGATATATTGGTTCTGGTTCAAATATCAAGGAAACAATTCCAGAAGGAGCAGGCATAAAAACAAAACCGGAGGAAGCTGAAAAATTTGTAAAAATGACGGGGATTGATATGCTCGCTCCTTCTGTCGGTTCTATTCACGGATTGATAAAAAGCGGGAAACCGCAGATTGACGGGGAATTAGTGGCAGAAATTAAAAAAGCGACTGGCGTTCCTCTTGTGCTTCATGGCGGATCTGGATTGCGCGATGAAGATTTTACAAATGCGATAAAAGCAGGAATTTCAATAATCCATATAAGTACGGAAATTCGCTTGGTCTACGATGAAGCGCTTAAAAAATCGCTTGCTGACGATCCAAGCGAAACTACGCCGTATAAAATATTACAGCCCGCCGTGGATGCCATAGAAAAAGTCGTAGAAAGTCGCTTAAAACTTTTTAGCGGAATAGAATAAAATCGTGTATTTGGTATAATCTCGATATGGAAGAAAAAATATTTATACAACCACAAGAAGATAATTTTGATGAATTTTTAAAATACGCAACGGAGAATAATTATAATTTAGAAATAGCAACTTTTGCGTCTTCAGATGTTTTGGATACTAATTGGAAATCTTTATTAAAAGAATATAAAGATAAATTAAAAAATTTTAAGGGAATTATTTCTACTCACGGTGCATTTCGTGATCTACTTATAACTAGTAGAGATGCAAAAATTCGTAAAGTTGCTGAAGAAAGAATTTATCATAATTTAGATATAGCAAAGGAATTAGGTGCCAAATATATTGTATTTCATGGAAATTTTAATTCGCACATAGGTCATAAAATTTATAAAGAAAAATGGATTAAAAAGAATACAGAATTTTGGAAATCGGTTGTTAAAAAATATAAAATAATTATTGTTTTAGAAAATTTATGGGAACCAGAACCAGAATTATTTAAAGGATTAATAGATGGTGTAAACTCACTGTTTCTTAAAGTTTGTTTTGATACTGGCCATGCAAATATTTTTTCAAGAGTTCCAATCACTAAATGGTTCTCTGTTCTTAAAAATGATATTGTTTATATCCATATAAATGACAACAAAGGAAAAGTTGATAATGAATTAATTCCAGGAAAAGGAAATATTGATTGGAAAAGTTTATCAAATGCAGTAAAAAGGAATAAAATAAAACCAAACATTGTATTTGAGGTGGGGAATTTAGAGAAAACCATTAAGTCAATAAACTATTTTAGGAAGAATAAATTATACCCGTTTTAATTCATTGTCTTGAGATAAGGTTTTAGAATAATTTGCAATTTTTTAATTTTTAGATATACTTTTATTTATGTTAACTTTAAAGGCAAAAAAGAGAGATATTAAGGAAGATTTGGAAACCTTGAGAAAAGGAGGCGAGTTGCCTGCTGTTTTTTACGGAGCAGGGAAAGCTTCCACTTCTATTTCTATTCCAATTGTTGAATTCAAGAAAATTTGGAATAAAGCCGGAGAGTCTTCCACTGTTAAAATTTCAATGCTTGACGGAGATGTGGATACCCTCATTCATGAAGTGCAAGTTGACCCGGTGACCGACGAGCCGATACATGCTGATTTTTTGGCAATTGATATGAATAAGAAAATTGAAGTTGAAGTCCCTCTTGACTTTACAGGAGTTTCTGAAGCTGTAAAAAGCGGTTTGGGCACACTGGTTAAAGTGCTTCATGAAGTTGAAATTGAAGCTTTGCCAAAAGATCTTCCACACAATTTAGTTGTTGATATTTCTAAGCTTGAAACTGTAGACAGCCAGATCCTTGTTTCTGATATGGTACTTCCGGTTGGCGTGACAATGGTGACAAAAGGGACCGAAGTCGTGGCTTCCATTGCTGAGCAGAAAGAGGAAAAAGAAGAAGTTGTTGAACCGGCTGATTTGTCTGCCATTGAAGTGGAAAAGAAAGGCAAGAAAGAAGAAGAAGGTGTTGAAGGAGAAAAAACAGAATCAGCTCCAGCAGAAGATAAAAAAGGGAAATAAATATGATATAATAAAAGTTATGATACGAAATACAGTCACAGCTTTTTTTGTTGCAATAGTTATATTTTTAGGTGCTGGGAGTCATAGAACTTTCGCTGTTATTGATTGTTTAATTATTACCACGGCTTCAAGCCAAGCAGATAAAGATTATTGTAAAAAAGTTCTTGCCCAATACGAAGCTGAGCTGGCGGACCTGGAGGCAAAAGTCAAACAACAAAATAAACAAAGCGGTAATTATGCCTCAGAAGTAAAAAAGCTTACAACTCAAATTGATGCTCTTAAAACCAAGGTAAAAGCCCGCGCCTTGGCAATAGCGCAATTAAAAGTTTCCATTAAAGAAAAAGTTTCAAAAATAGAAAATCTTTCAGATAAAATTGACAGGGAATATGAATCCATTGCTCAACTTCTTCGAAATACGAATGAGTTTGATAATGAAAACTTGATTCATCTGGTTCTTTCTGATGAAAGCCTTTTTACTTTTTATAGCGATCTTGAATCCTACGCTTCTATTAAACAGGCAGTAAAAGAATCCGTTGACCAGATTAAAGGAATTAAAACTGAGACGGAAGTGCAGAAAAAAGATTTGGAAGTAAAACAAGATGCCGAAACTGATGCAAAATATGAATATGAAAGCGCTCAGAAAAAAACTACTCAGCTTGAAGCAGAGCAAAAAAAACTTTTAGCAAATTCGAAAAACGCAGCAGCAGCCTATAAAACGCTTGCAGCTGATAAAAAAGCTAAAGCCGATAAAATTCGCAGCGCTTTGTTCAGCCTTGCCGGCACTTCACAAAAAATTGAATTTGGAACGGCACTTCAATATGCAAATGAAGCAAAAAGTAAATTGGGAATAGATCCAGCATTCTTGCTTGCAATTTTAACTCAAGAAAGTAATTTAGGAGCGAATGTCGGTTTGTGTTATTTAAGTAATCCAGATACCGGTGCAGGTGTTGGTAAAAATACTGGCACACCGTTTGCAAAAGTTATGTCGCCAACACGAGATGTTCCGCCATTTTTAGAAATTACAGCTAGGCTTAATTTAAATCCATACAAAACTCAAGTTTCTTGTCCAATCGCTGGTGTGCTAGGTTGGGGAGGAGCAATGGGGCCAGCTCAATTTATTCCTTCAACTTGGAAATTGTTTGAAAGTCGTTTAAAGAGCGCTTTAGGACATGATGCTAATCCATGGGCTCCTAAAGATGCTTTTTTAGCTTCATCTATGTATTTAACTGATCTTGGAGCTGTCGGAAATGTTCCAAGTTTACAACATAAAGCAGCTTGCAGGTATTATGGTTCCGGAGGCGCGACTTGTTCTTACAGTAAAAGCGTAATGGCCTTAAAAATGAAGATACAATCAGACATAGATTTGCTTTCAGATTAAAGTTGTGATAATGTTTTAAACAATGAATCCCGTTAGAAGCCGCGGTCGCAGTTGTCTAATTGGGGATATTAAAAGAATTATTATTTTAAATTAATTTAGCAGGAATAGTTTATTTTTTAAAATAGACCGCGACCTGCTTCTAAACGGGATGAAAAAAGACATACATCCAAAATATAATTTGAATACCAAAGCTGTTTGCGCTTGCGGGGCTGTTTTTGAAGTTGGTTCAACAATGCCTGAAATTAAAAATGAAATTTGCAGCCAATGCCATCCTTTTTATACCGGTAATGAAAAAATAATGGATACGGCCGGACGAGTAGAGCGATTCAATAAACGTCGCCTCGCCCATAAGGCTACGGCCGAGGGGGCTGCAAGTGCGAAAACAAAAAAATAAATGGATATAGAAGAACTAAAAAAGAATCACAAGACGAGCTATTTGGCTGGTGTTTTAGAGCGCTTGAATGAACAAGAAAAAGAAGTTTTGGAAATGCTTGTAAAAGACAATTCATTAAAAGAAATGGCAGATACCGAGTTAAAATCCTTAAAAGAGCAAAAAGAAACTACGGAAAAGCAGATAGAAGATATTTTAAACAAGGATAAAGAGGAGGAAGAATTTCCAAATGAAATTGTGCTGGAAGTGCGCGCTGGAGCTGGAGGCGATGAGGCTTCACTTTTTGCTTGGGAATTAGCGCACATGTATGAAAAGTTTTCTGAAATAGAAAGATGGCAATGGAAAACAAACTATGAGTCAAAAAGTGATTTAAATGGTTACAAAGAAGCGAGTTTTGAAATAAAAGGCAAAGATGTTTATAAAAAGATGCGCTATGAAACCGGCGTGCATAGAGTGCAAAGAATTCCAGCTACGGAAAAGAACGGTAGAGTGCATACTTCTACCGCTTCAGTGGCGATCTTGCCGATTAGAAAAAAAGTTAATTTTGAAATAAATCCGGCAGATTTGGAAATGGAATATTCGCGTTCCGGTGGCAAAGGCGGACAGAATGTAAATAAAGTTGAAACTGCTGTGCGACTTATTCACAGACCAACCGGCCTAGATGTGCGTTCTACTGCCCAGCGTTCACAAGTTGCCAATCGCGAGAAAGCGCTCGCAATTCTTTCCGCCAAATTACAACAACTGGAAGAAGAAAAAGAAGCAAAAAAATATTCCGGCGAACGCAAGGCTCAAATCGGCACCGGGGACCGCTCCGAAAAAATCCGCACATACAATTTTCCGCAAGACCGCATTACCGACCATCGCATAAAAAAATCTTGGCATAATCTGCCGAAAATAATGGAAGGCGGAATTGATGAAGTGATAAAATCCATAGAATCTGGTGAAACTGGCAACGAAGAAGAATAAAATTACTTGATTTTTTAAAAAATATTAACTATAATGCATTTAAATAAGATTCTGTTCCAGTCCGGAATAGCTAAAAGAATGGCGTGGCGTGCTTGGTCCGCCTTTACATTAAAACTTTCTTTTAGTAACAGAATCTCATTGCATGAGGAGGGTATCAGAGCGAAAGCCAGACCCTCCTTTTTTTATTGCTATTTTTGTTGATTTATTAAGAAATGTTTTTACATATATATGCACCATGGCTGATACACATGTAATTTGATAAAGTTTGTAAAAATGGTAATATTAAAGAAAAAGAGTATGAACCTAAAAAATAAAATATGTCAAAAAAATCTATTGGTCTAATCGGCACAATTGTCGATAAATCAAAAGCAACTAAAACATTGAATATGTGTATTCCTGCTTATTCTGAGGATTCATATATTATGAGATATTCAGGTAATATGGGATATAAAAGAATCAATAATAAAGAACAAAAAAATTCTTTTTTGAATTTTATTTTTAAATCTCTATTTTTTCTAAAATAATAAAGGAGGTAAAAATGTGTACAATAGACAAATTTCAGGAAACAATTGACAAACTCAAAAAGAACAACAAAAGTAAGCCTATCCCAAAAGATCAGTTTGAGAAAGCAATGGAAAAGATGAATGAAAGTGTTGAAAAAACAAGGGAAGAATATCTGATTAAAGAGAATAATTCTAAAAATGCTGCCATTGGAGTAATAGTGAGATAAGTTTCAGTGCTTAAAAATATTCAGGTCGTTCAAATAAGGACGGCCTTTTTTTATTGCTATTTTTGTTGATTTATGCTATGCTTGCCCTTAGTAGTTTCTCAAAAGCTTTTTGTTTAAATTGTGAGTCTAGATTTGTTTGCATCAACGAAACCAAGTAAGCGGTCAGAGTATCTACGCATTATAAATAGTTTTTGCTCGTTTCTTAAAACGAGAGAAATAAAATATGGCTACAAAGCTATATGTAGGGGGACTCCCTTACAGCACGCAAGAAGACGCTCTTAAAGAGGTCTTCGCACAAGCTGGTAATGTAACATCAGCTGTGATTATTATGGACAAGATGTCCGGTCGCTCAAAAGGTTTCGGATTCGTTGAAATGGCAACAGACGAGGAGGCTCAAAAGGCTGTCTCCATGTTGAATGGACAGGAATTTGAAGGACGCAAGCTCACAGTCAATGAAGCTCGTCCAATGGAAACCCGACCGCCAAGAACTGGCGGATCAGGCGGTTATGGCGGAGGAGGTGGCGGTTACGGCGGTGGAAATCGCGGTGGACGCCGAGAATACTAATTTAAAAAGACCTTTAAAACAACCCCGATATTCGGGGTTGTTTGCGTATAGGCCTTGTTTTTGTTATAGTTTAGTATGTTTTATTTAATTTCGAGCGTGTAGTTCAGTGGTAGAACGCTGTCCTGATAAGACAGAGGCCGATGGTTCGATCCCATCCACGCTCACATGAGTCCCGTTAGAGATTATATAGTTAATAAATGGAATAATATGATAAAATAATTTTATGTCGAAGCCTTTAATTAAAAAGAATATAACTACGGAAATGCAAAGCATTTCCTATCTCTAATGGGATGAGAAGAGATGTTATTACAATTATTTTCGTTTTAATACTTCTGATTGTTCAGATTTGTTTTTTCATTTTTTCAAAATAGTATGGATCCCGTACGAAATAACGGGATTAAGTTTATAAGATTAATAATTTTTTAGAAACAATAATAATAAAATTTCGTACGGGATGGATAAAAATAAAGACAATTTAAATAAAGATAATTTACCCCGCCAAGGCGGAGGGTCTTGGTGGAAACCGGTAATGATTTTTTATGTCAAGACAACTTCTTGGATAATTTTCCCCTTAGTTTTAGCATTTTTAATAGGAAATTATTTCAGTAAATCCGTAGGAAGTCAAACCTTGTTTCTGGTCTGCGTTATGGCTGGTTTCGGTATCAGCTGTTTTGGAATTTATCGCGAAATAAAACAATATAAAAAAGATTTAGAAAATAAAAATGACAACAAACCAGATACAAAATAATATAACAGAACAACCCAGCCATGATGTGACGATTTATGCCGAGCCGATTTTTCATATTGGAAATTTCCAAATTACAAATTCGCTTTTGACCTCTTGGTTGGCGGTTTTAGTGATAATTATTTTTTCAATAGTCATTAGAATGAAGTTAAAAAAAATTCCGGGCAAAATCCAGCATATTTTTGAAGTAATTTTAGAAGGAGCATTATCGCTTGTTGACCAAGTAACGAATAATCGTAAAATTTCAGTTAAGATTTTCCCGTTGGTTTTCTCTTTGTTTATTTTTATTTTAGTGAACAACTGGCTCGGTCTTTTGCCGATTTTAGGCTCTATAGGTTTAGTGGTAAAAGAAGGAATACATTCTGTTTTTGTACCCTTTTTGCGTTCCGGCACAGCAGATATTAACACGACGCTTGCCTTGGGTTTAATGACTGTTATTGGAGCAAATATTTTTGGAATTTTTGCTATAGGCCTCTGGAAAACCTTCAATAAATATGTTAATCTAAAAGCATTGGCATTGATCGTGACGAAAGTCAGAAAAGATCCGTCAATGCTCATTGTAGCCCCTATTACTTTCTTTGTCGGCATTCTTGAATTAATCGGGGAAATAGCAAAAATAGCCTCACTTTCTTTCCGATTGTTCGGCAATGTTTTTGCAGGAGAAGTGCTTTTGGCTTCCATGGGAGCAATATTTGCCTACATTGTTCCCGGACCATTTTTGTTTTTAGAAATTTTTATTGGCCTTATTCAGGCTTTGATTTTTGCTTTGCTTGCGACCGTTTATTTTACAATAGCTTCGCAGGATCATTCAGAGCATAAAGAAGAGCGTCATGAAGAAAAAGAAAGTAAAGTAGTATTATCAACATGAGGTTTTGTTTTCAGCCAAAGGCTGATCCGCCTTTGGCGGAAAAAATTATTATAAATTAAGTCGAAAATTATTATTAGCAAAAAATATGGATCCCGTTAGAAATTTACAAAACGGGACAATATTATAAAAATAACAAAATTGTCTATCTTTATATATTTTATGATAATGTACGGATAGTATAATTTCTAACGGGATGGAAGAAAATATAGTTAGTACAGTCGTGAATTTAGTTCCTCTTGGCAAGTCATTGGCAATCGGCCTTTCTGCTATTGGAGCAGGTCTTGGTATTGGTATGATAGGAGCAAAAGCCATGGAATCAATTGGCAGAAATCCGGAAGCTGTGGGAAAAATTTTGGTTCCAATGCTTATCATTTCTGCTTTCGCAGAAGCTGTCGCAATTTACGGATTGGTTATTGCATTTTCAATTAAGTAATTATTTAAATTTAAAAACTAAACAAAATGGAAGAATTAATTTCTACATTTCACATAGATTGGAAGTTGATGATTGCGCAGATTGTAAATTTTGGGCTTGTTTTTCTTGCCCTTTATTTTATTGCCGCAAAGCCTCTAAGTAAATTAATAAAAGACAGAACAGAGGAAATTACAACTGGTCTTGAAAATGCGCAAAAAGCCGAAAAGGAAGTTGCCAATGCGAATATTAAAAAAGAAGAAATAGTCAAGGAAGCGAAAAATAGCGCGAAACAAATAATTGCGAGTTCTCAAGCCGATGGAAAGGAAATGATAAAAGAGGCGAAAGACAAAGCCGTATTAGAAAAAGAAGAAATAATCAGGCAGGCAAAACTTGACGCCGAAAAAGAAAAAAAATACGCAGATGAACAGGTTCGCAGAGAAGCCAGTGTTTTAGTTGCCGATGGCGTTCGCAAGGTTGTAGAAGGTTATGTGGCGCAAGGCAAAGGCGAAGATATTATTAAAGCAATGCTTGCCCACACAAAATAACATACCAACAAACTGGAGTTTGTAAGTATGAAGTATGATAAAAAATTATGATTAAATCAAAACAATTAGCGCAGGCACTCTTTGAACTTTCAGAAGAAAAAGTTGAGAAATTAGATGCTAAATTTTTTGATTTTATTGAGAAAAGAAAATTACAAGCCCAATTGCCGTCCATTCTATATCATTTGGAAAAAATTGCTGAATTAGATAGAGAAAAAAAAGGTATACAAATAGAGGTGGCGCATGCGGTTAAGGAAGATACCTTAAAACAAATTAAAACTTTTTTGAAGGCTGGGAAACTTCCGGAAGTCGTGAAAACTAAAAAAGAATTAATCGGAGGTTTTAGGGCAAAATGGGGAGGGAATATTTATGATGCTAGCATCATGACAGGTCTAAAAAAATTAAAAGAACAAATTATCAGTTAATTTTTATTAAAGAAAAATTATGAGCGCGAATACAACAATAGAAAATTTAAAAAAGAGAATTGCTGGTTTTGAAGGAGGGGTTGAAATGTATGAATATGGCACAGTACTTTCAATTTCCGACGGAATCGCAAAAATTTCAGGGTTGGCAAAATGCCAGTCTTCAGAAATGGTTTCATTTGAATCAGGGGCTACGGGGCTGGCTCTAAACCTTGAAGAAGATTCTGTTGGTGTAATCGTGCTTGGAGATTTTTCAAAAATAAAAGAAGGGGAGACGGTAAAAAGGACAAATAAAATTCTTTCCATTCCAGTTGGTGATAAATTCATCGGTCGCGTTGTAAATCCCCTCGGCGATCCAATTGATGAAGGTGGCGCAATAAAAAACGACGCATTTTATCCAGTTGAAAAAGTTGCCCCCGGTGTTATGAAACGCGAAAGAGTAAAAAAGCCTGTTCAAACAGGCATAAAATCAATTGATGCTATGATTCCTATTGGCCGAGGACAGCGTGAACTTATTATTGGCGACAGACAGACGGGAAAAACTGCTATTGCCATAGACACGATAATCAACCAAAAAGGGCAAGATTTGATTTGTATTTATGTGGCCATTTCTCAAAAACAATCAAAAATTGCTCGTATAGTTTCGAAATTAAAAGAAGCTGGCGCAATGGATTACACTATTGTAGTCTGCGCAGGGTCTTCCGATGGTCCGGCATTTTCTTATCTTGCTCCATATTCAGGTTGTGCCCTTGGAGAATACTTTTTGGATAAAGGCAAGGATGTTTTAATTATTTATGATGATTTATCCAAACACGCGGTAGCATATCGAGAAATTTCACTTCTTCTTCGCCGACCACCAGGCCGTGAAGCATATCCTGGAGATGTTTTTTATCTTCATTCTCGCTTATTGGAGCGCGCTTGCCGGCTTTCAAAAGAAAATGGCGGAGGGTCTATCACCGGTTTGCCAATTGTTGAAACACAGGCAGGCGATATTTCCGCATATATTCCTACGAATGTTATTTCAATTACCGACGGACAGATTTTCTTGGAAACAGGACTTTTCTACAAAGGTATTCGTCCTGCCATCAACATTGGACTTTCGGTTTCCCGTGTTGGAGGAGATGCTCAAATTAAATCAATGAAAAAAGTCGCGGGTAAAATGAAATTGGCAATGGCGCAATACCGCGAGCTTGAGTCCTTTTCTCAATTTGATTCCGATTTGGATGTTGAAACAAAAAAAGCAATCAATAGGGGAAAAAGAGTGACGGAACTTTTAAAGCAGAATCAATATTCTCCGATAGATGTTTCAAAACAAGTTTGTTCTATTTATGCCGTGAATGAAGGGTACTTGGATGAGCTTGAAATTACAGAAATTAAAGCTTGGGAAGAAAGTTTTTATGTATTTCTTGAGCGTTCAAAGAAAACCTTGCTGGCAGATTTAATAAAAGGTTGGGATGAAAAAACAGAAGGAGAATTAAAATCAGCTATTAAAGAATTTATGGGGAAATAGTTTACATTTATGCCGTTAGCACAAAAAGCGATAAAACAAAAGATAAAGTCGGTTGGAAGCATTAAAAAAATCACCAAAACGATGGAAATGGTTTCAATTTCCAAAATGCGCCGAGCTGTGGACAAGGCTTTATCTTCTCGCACTTATTCTCATTACGCTTTAGAACTTTTAATTAATATTTCTAAAGATAAAGATGTTTCAAATCCACTTATGACGGTTGGTAAATCCAACAAAGAATTGATTGTTTTAGTAGCCAGCAATAAAGGCCTATGCGGAGGATACCACACGAATCTTTTTAAAGCCCTTAATTTATATACTAAAAAAGAAGAATCTAGAGGTATTGAGATGAAAGCTATTACTATCGGAAAGCATGCTGAGAGAATTTGTAAAAAACTGGGCATATCAGCTTTTGCTGGTTTTAATAATTTTTCCGAATATTCAACCATCGAACAGACCAAAGAATTGTCTGATTTAATCAGAAAGGAATATATTGAAGGCGATTACAGAAGCGTGAAAATTTTATATACTGAATTTTTGAAATCAACAACCTACAAGCCTACTTTACGAGAAATTTTCCCTATTAATGTAGGAACGATAGAAAATATTTTAGAAGCTGGTTCACCTGAAGCTTTATCTGGAGAAGTAACTCAGGGTAAAGCAACTTTTGATTTCGTGGATTATAAATTTGAACCAGATTTAGAAAGTATTTTAGAAAGTATTTTACCGGGATTAGTTGATGTTGTCGTTTATCAGACATTAGCCGAAGCATTTGCCTCAGAACATTCAGCCAGAATGTTTGCCATGAAGAATGCGGGAGATAATGCTACCACGATTTTGGATGCTTTAATATTGTCCTACAATCATGCCAGACAAGATGGTATTACACGCGAGCTTTCCGAAATAGTCGCCGGAGCGGAAGCTTTAAATACGAATTAATTTATTATTAATAATTTTATAAATAAAATGCAAAAAGGAAAAATATCACAAATTATTGGAGCGGTCGTAGATGTAAGATTTCCCGACCGAGACGGGTCCGCCTCTGGCGGAGAAGGTTTGCCGGCACTTTTAAATGCGCTTATCGTCAAAACACCGAAAGGCGATTTGGTACTGGAAGTCGCAGGACATTTGGGTTTGAATGAAGTTCGAACTATTGCCATGTCTTCAACAGACGGACTTTCTCGCGGAGATGAAGTTATAGATACAGGTTCATATATTACAGTGCCGGTTGGAATGGAAACACTTGGAAGAATGTTTGACGTTGTTGGTAATCCAATTGATGAAATGCCAGCTCCAAAAAATTCCAAAAGAATGCCGATTCACCGCACAGCTCCTACTTTTGCCCAACAATCTCCAAAGACAGAAGTGCTTGAAACTGGAATTAAAGTTATTGATCTGATGTGCCCATTCCTAAAAGGAGGAAAAGTTGGATTATTCGGAGGCGCTGGCGTTGGAAAAACGGTTGTGATTCAGGAATTAATTCGAAACATTGCATCTGAGCACGGAGGATATTCTGTATTCGCCGGAGTTGGAGAAAGAACCCGTGAAGGAAATGACTTGTACCGAGAAATGGAAGAATCAAAAGTTTTGGATAAAACAATGCTAGTCTTCGGACAAATGAACGAACCGCCAGGCGCTCGCGCTCGTGTTGCTCTTTCTGCTTTAACAATGGCTGAACATTTTCGCGATGAAGAAGGAAAAGATTTACTTTTGTTCATGGATAACATTTTCCGTTTTACTCAAGCAGGTTCTGAAGTATCCGCTTTGCTTGGCCGTATGCCATCAGCTGTGGGATATCAGCCGACTCTCGCATCAGAAATGGGAAATCTACAAGAAAGAATTACTTCGACAGACAAAGGTTCTATTACTTCTGTGCAAGCAATTTACGTGCCAGCTGATGACTTGACAGACCCAGCTCCAGCTACGACGTTCTCGCATTTAGATTCGACAGTTGTTTTGTCCAGACCATTATCAGAATTGGGTATTTATCCAGCCGTTGACCCATTGGACTCTACTTCTACAATTCTTGACCCGAACATTATCGGTGAAAAGCACTACAATGTGGCTCGTGGAATTCAGAAAATTTTGCAGAGATATAAAGATTTGCAAGACATCATCGCTATTCTTGGCATGGATGAATTGACTGACGACGATAAACTCGCTGTTTCTCGCGCTCGCAGAATTCAGAAATTCCTTTCACAACCATTTTTCGTGGCAGAACAATTCACAGGACGTTCTGGAAAATATGTTCCGCTTGAAGAAACCATCCGAAGTTTTGAAGAAATTTTGGAAGGAAAATATGACCATATTTCTGAACAAGCTTTTTATATGAAAGGAAACATTGAAGATGTGTTAAAGGATAGTGAATAGGGAATAGCTTATAGGGAATAGTAAATATAAAATACTACAACCTAGAACCTAGAACCTACAACCTAAATTTTTATGTCATTAAAAATATCAATTATAGCCAAAGATAAAATTGCTTATAAAGGCGAAGCTGAAGCTGTTTTTGTGCCTACTCAAACCGGAATAATTGAAATCTTGCCTGAACATATGCAATTAGTCTCTGCTCTTGCAAAAGGAGAAATTATTGTAAAAACAGTAGAGGGAGAAAAGAAATTTAAAATCACAGGCGGAATTCTCGAAGTCCGTTCTAAAAGCAATGTAATAATTTTAGCTGATTTGGAAAAAGAAAATGTCTAATTTTTATGTAGTGGCGACGCCGATAGGAAACTTGAGAGACATAACTTTCAGGGCGATTGAAACGTTGAAAAATGTGGATTTAATATTATGCGAAGATACAAGAACAACAAAAAATCTTTTAGATAAATATGAAATTAATAAGCCGACTATGAGTTTCCATGCGCAAAGCAAATTGACTAAAACAGACAAGATTTTCGAATTACTGAAAGAGGGAAAAAATTTGGCGCTGGTTTCTGATGCTGGCACGCCGACGATTTCTGACCCGGGCGCAATGCTTATTGCTAAAATTAAAGAAGAAATGGGCGAAGATGTGAAAGTTATTCCGATTCCGGGAGCTTCGGCTGTTATTACGGCTTTATCAGCTGCTGGTTTTCCAACGCACGAATTTACTTTTCTAGGTTTTTTACCGCACAAAAAAGGCAGAGAAACTTTATTTAAAGAAATTGCTGAATCGAAAAGAACGATGGTTTTTTATGAATCACCGCATAGAATTTTAAAAACATTGGAATCTCTGAATAAATTCTGCCCGAACAAAAAAGTCTGCCTTGCCCGCGAACTTACTAAAATTTACGAAGAATTTAAAACCGGCTCGCCAAGTGAGCTTTTGGAATATCTAACAACAAATCCCATTCACCAAAAAGGGGAATTTACAGTGCTGGTTTCTTAATTTTTATACCAAATCTTCTGAATCTATTTATACCACACATTTGTCATACCAACAAACTGGAGTTTGTAAGGATGTTAAATAAATGTGAGAATATTTTTACAACAAATCTTCAGGATCTACATTTACTGAAAAACTGGGCGGGAGAGAAAGAAGTTTTTCCAATAGATTTTTATCGATTGAAGAGCCGGCGGATATTTCCGGCAAAGACCATTTTTTACAATCCATTTTTATTAATGCATTTATAACGTATTTATTTTTAAGTTTTGCTATAAAACCGCTAAAAATTTCTGGTTTGTATTCTTGAAACATTCTAACAAGAACTTCTTTTGCTTTTATGGTTTCGCCTTTATTTCCTAAATGGGTAATTTTAATAAAACGTTTGAATGGCGGATAGCCGAGATTTTCTCTATCTTCCAATTCTTCTCGAACAAAAGAAAGCAAAGTTTCTGTTCTAATGGCAGTAAATGCTGGATCTTTTTCATTCTTTGTCTGAATAATAAGTTTGTCCTTAGTTTTTGAAAGAATAGAAAGCATAAGCTGAATTATTTTTTCACTCATTCGGAAATTCGGTATGCTCCAAAGCGAATCAAAAGAAGCAATAACCGAAAGGGGGATTTTATTTTTAAGGTAGAAGAGAGCCATTTCAGTTCCTATTAGGATTGAGCTTGGATTTTTTTCGAATTCTTTTATAATTTCCTTTGCTCCAATTGCTGTCTTAGCCGATTCTTTGTCTAACTTGAATATTTTTGCTTTTGGAAACTGTTTTTTTATTTCTTCAAATACAGTATCGGTGCCAATGCCAAGAGGAATTAAATTCCAACTACCGCAGTTGGCGCACACAGTTTCCGGACTTTTTTCCGTACCGCACCGGTTGCAAACAAACATTCTTTTTTTGCTTTTACGGGAAAAATAGAGCACTACGGGCGCGGAACATTTTTCACACATTACCGGTTCATTGCAATCTCGGCAAACGGTCATACTTGCCAGTCCTTTTCTTAAAGAAAAGACGAAAACTTTTTCTTTCTTAGCAACGGAATTTTTTATTTTTTCTATAATATTATCAGTTAGTATTTTAAACTTCTCCTGTTGCCCGATAATTTCTATTTCTCCTTTAAAATTAACCTTAAAAGACAATGGGTGTATTTCATTAAAATTATCCGTCTCTTTTCTCGCAATCGTTTCAAAACGAAGCAAGGAATCGCCTATTATTAATTTTGTTTTTATCTTTATAGCGTAAAGTTCTACGAAGGTTCGCAAATCAAAATGCGGTCTCGCTATCATTTTATAAGCATTGGAACTTTCGTTTTCAATTATTATAGTCCCAAAATCTTTGCGCGGAATAGATAGAAAAGGGACAGTTCCAAGAACTAACACCGGATGAGCAGAGGTAATTATTTGTTTAAATTTTTCAATCTGTTTTTTTGCAGTTAATCCTCCATGAATGCAAAAAGTGAAATTTTCGATTCCTTTGGAAAATATTTCTGAAAATGTCTCAATGTCATGTTCTGTGGGCAATACCATGAAAATTGATTTTTTTTCTGCGAATGACCCGCGGACAAGAGTTTTGTAAAAAGAAATTCTGTCTTCCAATGGCGCTTGGAATAATAATTTTTCAGTTTTTAAATTTTTTGAAGTATTTGTTATTTCTTTGCTTTCATTTTTTAGTTTGGATATTTTGTCATATTCTTCTCTATAGGCAGACGGAATTAGAGAAACGACGGAAGTATTTTTTCTTGAAGCGAAATATTCGCCAATTTCAAATGCCGATTCTAAAAATTCCTTTAAAAAAATAGGTTGCTCCTTTATTTCGGTTATTTTTTTTAAATTAAATGCCAGATCTTTTATATTAGATTTGGCATTTATGACATCTTCTGAAGAAACAACTAAACCAAGGATTTTTTTATTGCGAATAGGAATATTTACAATGCTTCCATCCGCGACATCTTTTGCAGTAAAATAAGTCAAATCTTCCCTAAAAGCTCCTTTTTTGAGCGGAATTACATTTACAATTTTCATCCCATTAAAAATTTTAAAATAATAATCATAAAAATATAATAGCATGTCCGCTGAATTTTTAACGGGACACGTCCTTTTATTTTAACATAATTTGTGATATATTCGTTCTATGGGTCCCGTTAGAAGTTATCCTAATGGAATTCATTTATAAATATAATAAAGTTACCCAAAATTCATTAATCTATAATACAATATTGGTTAACTTCTAACGGGATGGGAATTTTTTCAAAAAAAATAGGAATAGACTTGGGGACGGTCAATACCTTGGTCTTTATGCCTGGCAAAGGGGTGGTTTTGAATGAACCTTCTGTCGTGGCGGTTTTGGAGCAAGATAATAAAATTTTGGCTATAGGATTTGAGGCAAAGGATATGATAGGAAAAACACCAGAATCTATTATTACATACTGTCCAATGAAAGACGGGGTAATTGCAGATTATCGCGTGACAGAGGCCATGCTCCGTTATTTTATAAATAAAGCAATGGGGAAATTTAATTTGTTTAAACCGGATGTGATGATTTCTGTGCCCGCTGGGGTCACCTCAACAGAACGAAGAGCAGTTGTTGAAGCGGCAATACGCGCTGGAGCTAAAAATGCCTATGTTGTTAAAGAGCCGATTTTAGCGGCCATAGGGGCTGGCATTCCGATTCACGAATCAAAAGGACATATGATAGTTGATATTGGCGGAGGCACTACAGATGTAGCTGTCATCTCGCTTGGCGGAATAGTGGCTTCCACTTCAGTGAAGTGCGCTGGAAATAAAGTTGATCAAGCAATTGCGGATTACATTAAAAAAACTTTTAATTTGGCAATAGGCGATAGAACTGCCGAGGAAGTTAAAATTAAAATCGGCGCGGCAGTGCACCTGGAAGAAGAGCTTCGGGTCACAATAAAAGGAAGAGATTTTATTCAAGGCCTTCCCAGGTCTGCGCAAGTGTCAACAAATGAAATAGTAAAAGCGATAGATGGTGAATTGAAACAAATGATAAAAGCAATTAAAGATGTATTACAGGAAACTCCGCCTGAGCTTGCTTCAGATATCATAGATCACGGCATTATTATGACCGGAGGATCATCTATGCTCAGAAATTTTACCGATTTAGTCTATAGAAAAACGGGGGTTAAGGCGACTCTTGCGGAAGATGCCCTCTATTGCGTCGCCAAGGGGACAGGCATTGCTCTTGAACATCTTGAAGTTTATAAGAAAACAATTTTAAGTAAAAAGTGAATTAGCGACTAGAGCGACTAGAAGCTAGAAGCTAGTTATGATTTCAAAACACTTTGATAAAAATAATTTGCATCACGCGTATTTGATAGAAGGGGCGAGGGAAAAAATAGTTCCTGAAATTTTAGAATATATTCAGAGTTTGGGAATAAAAACTTCTGGCAATCCGGATTTTTGTCAGATTTCAATTGATAATTTAAAAATTGACGAGGCATTAAATTTGCGTTCAATGGGATCAGAGAAGGCTTTTACTTCCGGAAAGAAAATATTTGTCATCTGCGCTAACAGTTTCTCTTTGGATGCGCAAGGCGTGCTTCTTAAAATGTTTGAGGAACCCATAGAAAATACTCACTTTTTTTTAGTTGTTCCTGAAGTTGACGCTTTAGTTCGCACATTGGTTTCTAGATTTTATTTAATTAGACAGGGGTCGGATTTTGAAAATGAGAAAAAAGAAGCAGAAAAATTTATTGCCATGCCGTTGGAAACACGAATTGATTTTATAAAAAAACTACTTGCTGATAATGAAGACGAGGAGGATGAAGAAAATGTTATTGTCAAGGATTCGGTTCGTTCCAAATGCTTAAAATTTTTAAATGTCCTGGAATCTGCGCTTCACCAAAAGTTTATATCAAAACCAAAAGCTGACATTGCTTTTTTTGACCAAATTTTTATAACTAGAGAGTATCTCCGCCAACCCGGCTCTTCCGCCAAAAGCCTAATGGAATCAGTAGCTTTAGTTGTGCCAAAAATTTAAATTTCTGCTATACTACTAGAACCTAGATACTAATTTTATGACATACATTTTTTTAAATTTTAAGATAGAGCTAAAGAAAATAGAGGAATTTTTGGCTAAGGAATATAGCCAACTTAGCACTGGGCGGGCTTCGCCAATGGTTTTAGATGGAGTTTTAGTGGAATCTTACGGCTCACATCAGCCGATTAAAAATGTCGCTTCTGTTTCCATTGAAGACCCAAAAACTTTACGCATTGCGCCTTGGGATAAAAGCCAGATTAAAGCGATTGAAAAAGCCGTCGTTGCAGCGGATTTAGGTTTATCCGTAGCTGTGGATGATTCCGGTATTCGAGTAATTTTTCCGCAACTCACAACAGAGACAAGGCAAAAACTTGTGAAAGTTTTGAAAGAAAAACTGGAAGAGGCAAGAGTTGCTGTTCGTAAAGAGAGAGAGAGAGTTTGGGATGATATTCAAACTAAAGAGAAAAAGGGCGAAATGACTGAAGACGAAAAATTTAGAGCAAAAGAAGAATTGCAGAAAATTATTGATGAAATAAATCAAAATTTAGAAAATATTTTTGAAAAGAAGGAAAAGGAAGTACTAGGTTAGGTTCTAGGGATTAGGTTCTAGGAAAAATTTTATGTCTATTTTAATTTTTTTTATAATTCTTATAGTTTTAGTTTTAGTCCACGAGGCTGGGCACTTTTTTACTGCCAAGAGTTTTAAAATCAGAGTTGATGAATTTGGTTTTGGCTTTCCGCCAAAATTATTTAGTTTCAAAAAAGGGGAGACGGAGTATTCAATTAACGCTTTGCCTTTTGGAGGATTCGTCAAAATTTTTGGCGAAGATATGGACGAAGCTGATTTTGTAGAAGTTGGATTTTTAGATAAAAAAGAAACTCCTGAAAAAGTTGAATTGGCAAGAAGTTTGATGAGCAAGCCGAAATATCAGCAGGCATTAGTTATGTTTGCTGGAATTTTTGCCAACTTTCTACTTGCTTGGCTTCTTTTTTCTTTTGGTTTTATGTCAGGACTTCCGACTTCTGTCGGCAGTCAACCAAAAGGCTATCAATTGCAAGATACGCATTTAGTTATTGTGTCAGTTCTCGCAGAATCTCCGGCTGAAATATCAGGACTTAAATCAGGAGATAAGATAATTTCAATTAAAAGTGGCAGTGAGGCTGTTTTGGAAATTAATCCTGGCACATTAAAAAGTTTCATAGTTTCTCATCCCGAAAAAGAAATTACATTTGGATATCTGCGTGGAAAAGATACTAACACTATAAATGTAAAACCAGTGTTGAATGCAACTAGCGGAAAACCCGAAATAGGCATAGCTATGGATGAAATCGGAACGCTTAAATTGCCTATTTTATCTGCTTTTTGGGAAGGAATGAAACTAGACTGGTCTGTCACAAAAGGAACTGCTATAGGGCTTTATGGGCTTATTTCAGACGGTATAAGAGGAAAAGGAAGCTTTTCTTCTATTGCAGGACCTGTTGGTATGGTAAGTATTGTGGGTGATGCCTCTAAATTTGGCCTTGCTTATCTTCTTTCTTTTGCCGCTCTTATTTCTGTAAATCTTGCAATTATAAATTTGATTCCTTTTCCTGCGCTTGATGGCGGACGCTTGCTATTTCTTTTAATTGAAAAAATAAAAGGTTCGCGTATAAATCCAAAAATTGCAAGTAAAATAAATATGGTTGGCTTTGCGCTTCTCATTTTGCTTATGCTCTTGGTGACTTATCACGACGTAGTTAAATTGTTTTAGGTATTTAAAAGTATTCTAATATTCTATAGAATTGTAGAATGCCTTAACTATGAAACAAACAAAATTAATTCACGAAATTAGAGCTGTTAAAAATAAAAAACAATTAACAAATATTATCAAATCTCAAAGGATAAGTGAGCAAGTTTTGATCGATGTTTTACAGATATTAAAAATAGGAATTACAGAAATTGAAGTTGAAAAGTTCATTAAAAAATCTTTTGTAAAATATAAAGCTCCCATTTTATCTTTTCCACCAATTGTGTCATTTGGTAAAAATACGGCTAATATTCACCACGAACCTTCTAAAACAAAATTGAAAAAAGGGGATATTATAATGTTTGATTTTGGCTGTGCTGTAAATCACTATTGTTCTGATATGACTCGCACTTTTTTCTTTGGAAAACCTAGCAAAAGGCAAGAAAAAATTTATTTAGCAGTGCTTGAGGCTCAAAATCGCGCAATGGCTAAAATTAAAAAAGGTGAGCGCAGAGCAAAAATAATAGATAAATCTGCAAGAGAATTTTTAAAGAAAAAATTTAGGGTAAGTAAGTTTGCTCATGGTTTAGGACATGGAGTGGGTACCGTAATACACGAATGGCCGAATTTAAAGCCGAAAAGCGAAGATATTTTACCGACTGGTTGTGTTATGACCATAGAGCCGGGTTTATATTTTAAAAATTTTGGCGGAGTGCGAATAGAAGATATGATTTTAATTACCAAAAACAGCTATAAGAATTTAACCAAAGTATCAAAAGACATAGATAGTGTAATACTTAAATAAAAATGTTATACTCAAAAAATGATTAAGAAAAAATTAAAAGTGGCTTTAATATATGGAGGAAAATCGGCAGAGCATGATGTCTCCATACAATCAGCCCGTAATGTTGCCGATGCATTAGATAAGAAAAAATATGAAGTAATTCCATTTAAAATAGCAAGGAATGGGAATTTTTTTATTGATGAAATAAAAAGCAAAAGAATAGATGTCGTTTTTCCAGTACTTCATGGACCTTATGGCGAGGATGGAAGCATTCAAGGACTTTTCAAAGTTTCAGGAATACCATTTGTCGGAGCCGGAGTTTTAGGATCAGCGGTCGGAATGGATAAAGATATTATGAAAAAGCTTTTTAGAGAAGCGAAAATTCCCATCGGTAAATTTATTACTGTCCGCAATGGAGAAACTTTTTCTTTCAAAGAAATTTCCAAAAAATTGGGCTTGCCTATGTTTATAAAACCGGCGAATCTTGGTTCTTCCGTCGGCATACATAAAATAAAAAATGAAAAAGAATTCAAAAAAGGGCTAGCAGATGCTTTCAAATACGATAGTAAAGTTATAATAGAAGAAAATATAAATTGCAGGGAAATTGAATGTTCGGTTTTGGGAAATGAAAATCCGATTGCTTCTATTCCGGGAGAAATAATTGCAAATGCCGATTTTTATTCTTATGAATCAAAATATATAGATAACAAATCTGTTTGCGAAATTCCTGCCAAGCTTCCACAAAAAACCAGAAAAGAAATACAAAATATGGCCGTAAAAGCATTTAAAGTTTTAAATTGCGAAGGAATGGGTCGCGTCGATTTCTTTTTGAAGAAAAATGGAGAAATTTTAGTCAATGAAATAAATACTATTCCGGGTTTTACTTCTATCAGCATGTATCCGAAATTATGGGAAGCAAGCGGTTTGCCAATTTCAAAGCTTTTAGACAGATTAATAGAGCTTGCTATTTTACGCTACAAAAAAGAACAAAAATTTAAAACTTCAATAAAATAAAACTTGTCCCGTTAGAAATAATAAAAATAATGATAAACTAAAAAATATATTATGAACAAAAAAACTAAGAAAATTTCTAACGGGATGCATAAAAAAACGCCCTTGTCTTATTTAGAGATTTCAAAAAAAAACTTAATTCATAATATTAAGCAATTTAGAAGTTTGATAAAAAAAGGAACTTTGATTTCAGCCGTGGTAAAAGCTAATGCCTACGGTCATGGAGACAAAGAAGTGGTTAAAATTTTATCGTTCTATGTTGATTATTTTCAGGTTAATAGCGTTGAAGAGCTGGAAAGAATTAAAAAAAACACTAAAAAGCCGATTTTAGTTTTCGGCTATGTCGGCAAAAATGATTTGGGAAAAGCTATCAAACTCGGCTGTATTTTATCAGTTTTTGATTCTCATCATCTGTTTTTAATAAATAAAATAGCAAAAAAATTGAACAGAAAACAAAAAGTTCATATTGCAATTGATTCCTATTTAGGAAGAGAGGGAATAATGCCGAAAGACATCGAAATTTTTGTGAAAAGTTTATCCAAAATGAAAAATGTTATACTTGATGGAATTTATTCTCATTTTGCTAACATAGAAGACACTTCAAACTTTTCTTATGCTCAAAAACAGATAGACATTTACGAAAGCGTAGTAGAAGTTTTTAAAAAATATGATTTAAATAACCTGCCCGACAGCAAGGCAGGAATAAAAACCCACATTTCAGCAACTTCCGGCGTGATGGTTTATGAAAACAAAAGCCTGCCTGCCGGTAGGCAGGGAAAAAACGATATAGTTCGCATTGGAATCGGCATTTATGGAATGTGGCCCTCTATATATTTAAAAAAGATATTAGGAGATAAAATAATTTTAAAACCAGTCTTGAGTTGGAAAACACATATTGCTCAAGTAAAAATTTTGCCGGCTAGGAGCACTGTTGGTTATGGACTGACTTATAAAACAAAAAAGAAAACCAAAATCGCAGTAATTCCGCAGGGTTATGCTGACGGACTGGATCGCGGTCTTTCCAATAAAGGCGAAGTGCTTATTTGTGGTACCAAATGCAAAATATTGGGGCGCGTTGCGATGAATATGTTTGTGATTGATGTGAACCATTTGCCGAATGTTAAAGCTGAAGACGAAGTAGTAATTTTGGGGCATCAGAAAAATGAAATGATTTCTGCTGAAGAGATAGCAGAAAATATTGGCACAATAAATTATGAAATTGTAGCTCGTTTGAGCAGTTTGTTGCCGAGAATTATTGTTTAGAAAAAGAAGATTGCTTTTTAAAGCTTTTTAATATAAGATGAAATTATGTCACAAGAAAGACTTATAAAACTCGCTTGCGGAACTTGCAAACGCATAAATTACTGGTCCAGTAAGAATAAAAAGCTTGTTACGAAAAAAATAGAGCTGAAAAAATATTGCAAATGGTGCCATAAACAGACTAAGCATAAAGAAATAAAAAAATAGTTTTTGATTCTTTCTTTTTTCTGCTATAATTAACAAGCAACAAAATGTTTTGTTGCTTGTTCTTTTTATAAAGATATGTCTTTACGACTATCTTTAGAAATGTGATATTTTTTAAATTTTCACATTTCTACATTCCGACTTTATGTCGGGATGTGGGCGATTAGTTAAGTGGTATAACTACGGTCTCCAAAACCGTCGTCGGGGGTTCGATTCCCTCATCGCCCGCTACAACACGCACAGGACAGCTTAATGCTGTCCGAGCGTTTTGTTGTTGCGTGGAGATAGGTAATCGAAAGCCGGAGGACTGACGAGTCCGAGGCGGGGTCGAGAGATTTTTCAGCAGAAAAATACTCGTGACCGAAAGCGTACTCGCGATTCCCTCATCGCCCGCTAGTAGTTTACAAATTAATACAAATATGTTACTATCTAGGTAGTAATAGTTTTTTGACAATGGTTTTTTTGGGTTGTTATTTTGGTTTAGTTATCTTAGTTTCTCCAGGGAATTGGGATAACTAAATCAAATTATTATTTAATTAAAACCCAAAACATGAAAAGAAAAAATCTATTTTTTACAGCAGTAATTGCGATTATTGCTTTCTTGGTGAGTTCTTGTGAATCGCCAACGGAAAAAACCCCTGAAAAAGAAAAAGCAACTTATGTAAACCTGTATGATATTTTTAAAGGTCTCGCAGATGATTCTTTGGAACTGAAAAACGATTCTGCCCAAAAGCCGGGAAGAGACAGTATTCTCAATGGCAGAAAATTATACTTCTTTTGGTTTTCAGAAGAAAAGTTAGATAACGACATAAATGTAGCTGGGTTTGATAGGAATAACTCAAAACGTTTGTTCACTTTCTATTATGTAAACGGTAGCATCCAATACACCGGATTTAGCCATAACAGCAAACCGCCCTTTGGCGACGCAATGTTGGTCTTTGTAGGCGATTCCACGACAAAAACCGCCAAAGAATCCGGGAATTTAGATTCACTTATTTTTGAAAGGATGAATCGCAACCTTTTTATTAATTGAAATACAACAGATAAAATTCAGGTCACCTCAAAGGTGGCCTTTTATTTTTGGGCTCATCTTTTTTGACGCATTCAGCCACTTAATTTCTTTGTCTCTTTTAAACCAAGTCATTTGACGCTTTGCGTATTTATAAATTTCAGAATTCAGTTTTTGAAGCATCTCTTCTTTTGTAATCTTCTTTTGAAGATAAAGGGCAATATAACGATATTCGAGTCCCAATTCTTCCATTCTTTTCCAAGAAAGTCCATTTTTGTGAAGGTTTTGCATTTCTTTGAACATTCCTTTTTTTATTCTGGCTAATAATCTTTTTTCTATTTTTTCTTTTAAAATGTTAGCTGGCAGAAAAAGTCCGATTTTTATAAAATTATACTCTGGTTTTGAAATAGAAATTTTTGGAACTTTACCTAATGCTTTTGCAATTTCAATTGCTCTTATCAGTCTGACTTTATTTTTGGGATCAATATTTTTTGCTCGTCTCGGATCCAATTTTTGCAATTCATGAAATAATGCGGCCGCACTTTTTTGTATCAAAGTTTTGCGTAATTTATTGTTCGGCGGAACTTCCGGAAAAATAATTCCATTAACTACTGCATCAATATAAAAACCCGTTCCTCCGCAAATTATTGGAACTTTGCCTCGAGTGACAATATCAGCGATCGCTAACTTTGTCATCCTTTGAAAATCATTGACGGAAAAAGCTTTTTTAGGCGAGGCGACATCAAGCAAATGATGCGGAATGCCTTTATAGAAATAGGTTTTAGGTTTTAGGTTATAGGTTATAGGAATGACTTTATCACGAGGCACTTTGCCAGTGCCTAAATTAAGTCCTTTATAAACTTGCCTGGAATCAGCAGAAATGACCTCACCATTGATTTTTTGGGCTATTTCAACAGCTAAAGTGCTCTTTCCGGTGGCTGTTTGGCCAAGTATTACAATAACCCTCGATTTTTGCATTTATAGATTATACATTACTTGTGATATAATTTAACTATTATAATTAATAACAAAATGAGGAGTTTAATAACATGACTATAAAAAATCAATATTGTAAAAAAAGTTTTATTTGTTTAATATTTGGAATTGCAATTTTATTTTTCTTTGCTTCTTCCGTTTCGGCTGTTTCAGCGCAAACTTACTCGGGATTTAATAGGTTTACTGATAATGTAAAATTATTTTTTTCCAACGGAGATAATAAAGTCAAATTAGCCTTAGAAATAAGAGAAAAAGAAGTAAATTCTGCTTTAGAAAACGCAAAAAATGGAAATGTTGAAAATACAATTAAAAATCTTGAGAAAGCTCAAGACAAGCTTAAAATTGTTCAAGAAAAAATATCTTTAAAAACTTCCGAGGAAATTAAAACAAGTGTTGAAAAAATAAAGGAAAAAATTAACAAAGACGGTCTTCCGGAAGAGTTCAAAAAATATAAAATAGAAGAAGAAAAAACACAGTTAGTAGCAGAACTTACTGAAAAAACTTTTGAATATTGCAAAGAACTTGCAAAAGAAAATTTTGATTTAATGTTAAAAGAAGAAAAATGCAATCCAAAAACTGCCCAATCGGGACTTGAAAAAGAATTAAAGGAATTAAAAAATCTTCAAGAAAAATTGTTTACTGAATTAATGTGGAATATTAGAAGTTGTATAGATGACCCCGGAACATGCAATTGCGAAGAAGTTGCCGATATTAATGGAAAAGCAAAATGCGAGAACATGGTCGCTCTTGCGCTTAAATGCGAGTATAAGGAAGATGAAAATTCCTGCGGTAAATTAAAAGCGATGGAACCTAAAAAAGGAGATAGTTTTGCAGAAAGTTTTGTTCCGAATTTTTTAATGAATCTATTTAATAAAAAACAAAGCATGATAGATTATGATATTGAAAAATCAGACGGAGTTCCTCCTGAATGTTGGAATTATAATAACAAGCCAGAATGCAGGCAATATGATTATTTGAAAGAATGGCATTATAGGGGCGAGAATAATGAAGAAAGACCGGGAAAACCGCAGGAAAAAGAGCCAAGTATGCAAGAATCAGTTCCAGAATGTTTTGATGGAAAAGGCACTTTTTTAAAGGAAAAATGCGGGGAGATTATAATTGTTAAAAATGAAAAAGGATTGATAAATTATATCGTTAAAAATCAAGTTGATGATATTGTAAATGAATTTGAGGATAAATCTGAACAACATGAGATAGTTATAAATGGAAAAGAAGGGCAAATGATGATAAAAGAGATAAAAGAAGAGATTAATGGTCTTGAAGGACAGATAATGGAAAGAACTTTTGCGCCTGGAACAGGTCCTGGGGAAAAATCAGGAGTTATTATAGAAGGAGATAAACAAGGGATTATAATAAATGATGGCGAGAATAATGCTGTTAATAATGTTATTGAAGGCGGTCAAAATGGAGGATATGCTCCGGGAACAAATGCAAATGGAGATAATGTAATGGAGGGGGAAGGAAATGAGATAAAGGGAGTTGATGAAGGACCTGGAGAACCCGGAGTAGTAGATGAAGATTAAAAATAAAATAATAAATAAAAATATTTTTATTTCAAAATCTTTATATCTGCGCCGATGGAGTTTAGGCGTTTTGCAATTTCTTCATAACCGCGACTTATCATATAAACATTGCGCAAAATAGATGTGCCTTCGGCTCCAAGCATTGAAATTAAAATAATCATAGAAGGACGGAGGGCGGGCGGACAAACGACTTGCGCGGCTTTTAATGGAGTTCCACCGGTAATATAAACACGATGAGGGTCAGCAAGAGTAACATTTGCTCCCAAGCGGTTCAATTCCGTGAAATAAATCGCGCGATTTTCATAAACCCAGTCGTGAATCATTGTCTGGCCTTTGGCCTTTATGGCAATTGGGACGAAGAAAGGAAGATTATCTATGTTTATTCCGGGATAAGGGTTGGAGTGGATTTTATCTTCAAGAGCTTTCAATTTGCTTGGAAAAATTTCAATATCGGCGAGTTTTGTTCTGTTATTATAGGAATAATATCTTTTTAAAATTTTAAATTTTAAATTCATTCTTTTTAATTTCTCCAGTTCTAGTGAAAGAAAATCTATCGGGCAACGGGTAATGGTAAGTTTTGAATCGGTAATGATTGCGGCTGAAATAAATACCATGGATTCAATCGGGTCTTCGCTGTTCCAATATTCAACATTTTTATTTATTTCCTTTATTCCGTGAACAATCAAAGTTGAAGTTCCGATTCCGTCGATTTTTACCCCTAATGTTTCAAGAAAAAAACAAATTTCCTGAACCATATAATTGGCGCTGGCAAAACTAATGTTCGTTTTTCCAGGTATCAGAGCCGAAGCGGTTAAAACATTTTCGCAGGCCGTGTCTCCTGATTCGTACATTACAATATCTGCTGGTTTTAATTTGGTTGCATTTATTTCATAATTTTGCGAAGTGGTTTTTATTTTCACTCCTAAATCCTCAAGAGCATAGGTGTGGGCGGCAATAGTGCGCTTGCCTAAATTGCATCCTTGGGCGTGAGGAAGAGAAAATGTCTTAAGATAATGTATAAGAGGACCTATTAGCATCACAACAGAACGGGTTTTAATAGCCGATTCAATATTTATATTTTCTAATTTAAACTGTTTTGGCGGAATGATGAGAACTGTATTTTGATCTTGCCATTTGACTTGCACTCCGATGCTTTCAATAATTTCTATCACTCTATAAACCTCTTCAATGCGGGCAATTCCATGCAGGGTAGTTGCGCCTCTATTCAGAAGCGAAGCGCAAAGTAAGCCAACCGAGCCGTTTTTTGAAAAGTTTGTTTTTATATTGCCACTTAATTTTTTTCCACCATTAACTTGAAAATCAATGGAATCATTAATACAAACTACCTGATGTTCTAACACTTTACTGATTTTAGACAATAATTCAGAAGTGAAATTTTGTTCGCCTTTTTCCATGCGAGGAATAGAACTTTGGGAAGTGCCTAGAGCTTTGGCAAAAGCTTCTTGAGTCATCCCCCGTTTTTCCCTTAATTCTTTAATAAAATAACCAATCTTTTGTTGTTCTGTTTGTTTATTCATATTATCTATAATATCTCATATATGATATAATACAAGTATTATAAAATTAATCTGTGGATATCTTATGAAACAAAAATTTACAATAGGAGTATTTGGAATTATAAAAGATGGTAAAAATCGTGTTCTGTTGTGTCTACGAAATGATTATGATTTATGGAATTTACCTGGCGGTGGTCTTGAAAAAGGAGAAACACCGTGGGAAGGAGTAGTACGAGAGATAAAGGAAGAAACTGGTTTAAATATAAAGATTCTTAGATTAATTGGGGTATATAGTAAACCGGATAAGAACGAAATAGTTTTTTCTTTTGAATGTAAAATAATCAGCGGAAAGTTAACTCTTAATAAAGAAGCTAGAGAAATTAAATATTTCTCTCTTAATCGAATTCCTAAAAATACCGTCAAAAAACAAGTAGGAAGAATACAAGATTTTTTTAAAAAAGAAAAAAATCCAGTTTTAAAAATTCAAATGGGTCCTTCGTCGCTAAGTGGATTAAAAAAGACAAAGTAATTAATTATTATTCTTTCCAAAGATTTATTATTTTTATAAAAATTCTGACGTTATTAGTCTTTTTCTATTTAAGCAGGGTAATGATTTTTTATAATATATTTCTTTCTGTTTTGCTAATTTTATTTTTTAGGTTCAAAATTTTTTTGAATGTCTCAATAAGTTATTTATCACAGGAAGTAAATGTTAAATGTCTTCCATCTGAAGAAAGACAGCCGTCTGTAGTTATTAATCCCACAATATAAGCTAATTCTGGTGTCCATTTGTATTCTTTTAAAGGTAAATTATGTTTCGTCATAAAAAGTGGGCATGGTGGGACTCGAACCCACAAGGATTTCTCCAAACGATTTTGAGTCGTTCGCGTAAACCAATTCCGCCACATGCCCAGACTATAACAGTTAGAATATTACTTCATTTTTTGTTAAAAATCAATTCTGTATTTTTAAAAAATATGCTAAAATGTTATTACTTGTCCCGTTAGAAATTCACTAATCAAAAAAACGGGCAACAAGGTTTATTAGTTAAAATTTCTAATGGGATGTCCACTCTATATTCCAACTCAATTTTCTGGATTGACACCGATAAAATCAAGCCGAATCCTTTCCAGCCAAGACGGGATTTTGATATGATGCGCCTTCAGGATTTGGCTGATTCCATAAAACAATATGGGGTGCTTCAACCATTAACTGTTTCCAGAGTAGAAATAGAAAAAGAAGATGGCGGTATTATAACAGAATACGAATTAATCGTGGGAGAACGCAGGCTTCGCGCTGCAAAACTTGCCGGAGTTTCGCAGATTCCCGCTATCATTCGCGTAGGAGATACTTCCATGATGAAACTTGAGCTTGCAATTATTGAAAATTTACAAAGGGAAGATTTAAATGCCGTGGATCGAGCCCGCGCTTTCCTTCGACTTGTAACTGAATTCAAATTCACCCACAATGAAATTGCGAAAAAAATGGGCAGGAGTAGGGAATATGTTTCAAATTCTTTGCGCATACTTTCTCTTCCGGAAGAAATTTTAAATGCTCTGTCCGAAGGCAAGATCACCGAAGGTCATACCCGGCCAATTTTAATGCTCGTTGACCATCCTGAAGAACAAATGGTTTTGTTTAAGGAAATTTTGTATAAAAAGATTACCGTTCGTGAAGCAGAAAGATTAGCCAGAAAAATAGCTTATGACCGTGTGCGCAAAAAAGAATTTATGCCGGATCCGGAAATTATAGAACTTGAGGAAGAATTTCAAGAGAAATTAGGAACTCGCGTTCACATAGACAGAAAAGAATTGGGCGGACAAATCAGAATAGATTTTTTTTCTACGGAAGATTTGCGTTCAATCTTGGATTTAATCAGTAAATCAAATATTGAAAAAAAACCGGCAGAAATGCTGGAGAATTTTATTGCCAAAAATGAGAACTTGGAGGCCTTGCCTCCAAGTGACGAGCAACCTATTGATGACAGAACAAAAGACGAAGTAAAAGAAGACGAAGCAAAGCTTTACGATATTTCAAATTTTAGTATTTAATTTTTAAAACCGCCGAACGATTTTAATCTGGAAAGCAAACTATTTTTTTCCAAATACGCCTTTATATGTTTTTTGGCAATAGTTGTTTTGGTATATTCCAGCCATTTGCCGGACGGATGAGCGTCTTTTTTGGTTATTATTTCAACGATGTCGCAATTTTTTATTTTGGAAATAATTGGGGCGATTTTCCCGTTGATTTTCGAGCTTGAAACATGGTTGCCGATATCGGAATGTATCATATAAGCAAAGTCTATCGGGCTTGAATTTTCAGGCAAGTCAACCACATCGCCTTGCGGTGTAAGCACGAAGATTCTATCGTTGAAAAAATCCGTTTTTAAATGCTCTATGAATTTTTCCGGTTCATTTACCGCTTTATTTAAATCTTTCAGCCCTTCAATCCATTCAAATTTTGTTGAATCATTTTTTATTTTTTTATTTCCATTTTCCTTATAAGCGAAATGCGCCGCGATTCCGTAGGCGGCTTCAGCATGCATCTCTTTCGTCCTTATTTGAATTTCCACAATTCCGCCGGAGTTGGTTAAAATAGTGGTATGGATGGAGCGATAACCATTTGGTTTTGGAAGGGCAATATAATCTTTTATTCTTCCCGGCAAGGGCCTCCAAATGGAATGAACCAGGCCCAAAACTCTATAACATTCTTCAATAGTTTCTACAACAACGCGAAGAGCGACTATATCGTAAATCTTTTCTATGTCCATATCATAGCGCTTCAGTTTTTTATATAGGCTATATTTATGCTTAATTCTGTAATCCATTTCAACAAATTTTATTTTATTTTTATTTAATTCTTTTTCAAGTTCCTCATACACTTCCGTTAAATATTTTTTATATGATTCTTTTTTTTCTTTTATTATTTCTTCAACTTGTTCATATTCTTTTGGATAAACATAAGGGAAAGCGGCGTCCTCTATTTCACCTTTCAATTTTCCCATTCCAAGGCGGTTTGCGAGGGGAGCATAAACTTCAAGCGATTCCAAGGCTATTCTTTTTCTTTTATCTTCGCGAACATATTTCAAGGTGCGGAGATTATGCAAACGATCAGCGAACTTAATAATGACCACTCGCAAATCGTTCGCCATGGCGACAAAAAATTTCCGCAAACTTTCAACATGCCTCTCATGTCCGCGATATTTCAATTTTCCCAATTTGGTGACCCCGTTCACCAAAAAAACTATTTCTTTTCCGAATTCCTTTTCTAATTCTTTTTCTGTTGTTTTCGCGTCCTCCAAAGTATCATGGAGAAGCCCGGCGGATATTGTTTTTACATCCATTCCAAGATTGGCCAGAGTTTTTGCTGTTTCAAAAACATGCACAAAATACGGTTCACCGCTCATTCTTTTCTGCCCTTCATGCGCTTTTTCGGCAAAATCTGCCGCTTTTTGAATCAATTCTTCATCTTCCGGAGGCAGTCCGCCTTCAATAAGCCTTAGAATTGGTTTTATATTTGCCATAAATATGATTATACCCTGTAGTGAAATTTTTAACAAAATTCTACTACGGGGTTATAGCATTTTTTTATTGCATCAACTTATGAGGATTGTGATTTTTACAAAGTTTATTGGAGCACCTTTCTGGAATAGTTTTTGTGCCTTCCATCATTAAACTTCCGCAAAGTTCACATATTTTTCCTGTAGGTTTTGCTTTAATGGCGAATTTACATTTTGGATAATTAGAACAGGAATAAAAAATGCCGAATCTTCCTCGTCTTTCGGAAATATCCCCATTTTTGCATATAGGGCAAATTACGCCGGTTTTTTTCTTAGCTTCTTCAGCTTCATCTTTTTTTATAAACTTGCATTTCGGATAGCGCGAGCAGGAGATAAACGAGCCGAAACGTCCCTCGCGAGTTACTAATTTTCCGTCCTTACTATCTCCACATTCCGGGCATTTTTCTCCGGTTTCTTTTGGTCCTGCCATTTCTGTTCCGTCTAATTTCAACGCTCCCTCGCAATCTGGATATTTTGAACAAGAATAGAATTTCCCATTTTTAGAAAGTTTTATTATCATAGAACTTCCGCATTTCGGACATTTTATATTTTCTGGCGCTTCGCCTAGGTTTGTGGCCTTTTCCAATTTGTCTTTTTCCTGGACATCTTTCTGAAACGGGCCGTAAAAATCTTTCAAGGTTTTTGTATAGTCTCTTTCTCCACGAGAAATTTCATCCAACTCGTCTTCCATTTCGGCAGTGAAAGTATCACTAATATATTTTGCAAAATTATTTTCCAAAAAGTCAGAGACGACTTCTCCTGTGTCAGTAGGGAAAAGAGTTCTGCCTTCTTTTCTGACATATTCTCGTTCCTCCAATGTCCTCATTATTGAAGCATAGGTAGAAGGTCGGCCGATTCCTCGCGCTTCAAGTTCTTTAATTAATCCTGCTTCACTGTACCTATTTGGCGGCTCGGTAAATTTTTCTTCATTTTTCAATTCCAAAAGTTTCAATTTCTCACCAACTTGAACTTTTGGCAATTCTATATCTTCACCCTTAGCATTTTTATCAACTAAAAGCCAACCGTCAAATAAAATTCTTGAACCGTTGGCGCTGAAATCCGGTATATTATCTTTTTCAACATTTGCAGAAATTTTTGTTTTTAATAATTTAGCATTGGTCATTTGACTGGCAACTGTTCTTTCCCAAATAAGGCGATAAAGTCTTTCTTGTTCGGAAGTTCCCGCTGACATTACATTTATATGAGTTGGTCTAATTGCTTCATGGGCTTCTTGAGCATTTTTTGATTTTGTTTTAAATATTCTTGCTTGAGAATATTTTGTGCCATGTTCTTTGTCAATCATAGATAATATCTGCACTTGCGCCTGTTTGGATAAATTTGTGCTATCTGTTCTCATGTAAGTAATATGCCCTGCCTCGTAAAGTTTTTGGGCTATTTGCATCGTGCGAGAAGGTGAATAGCCCAAACGCGAGCTGGCTGTTTGCTGAAGAGTAGAAGTGGTAAATGACGCGCGTGGTGATCTTTTTTGTTCTGATTCTTTTATGTCTTTTATCAGCCAATTGCCATTTTTAGCTTCGTGGACAATTTTTTCCATTTCTTTTTTGTCGCGGGGCTCTTCTGAACATTCCAGTGTTATTTTTTCTTTTACTTGCCCTGAGCTTGTCGAAGGGTCTGTCTCAAAAAGTCCCGAAATTCTCCAAAATTTTTCCGGAACGAAAATGCGAATTTCTCTTTCGCGTTCCATTATTATGCGCAGGGCAGGCGATTGAACACGTCCAGCTGAAAGTCCATAGCGAACTTTTTTCCATATCAAACCGGATAAATCATAGCCAACCAATCTGTCTAAAACTCTTCTCGCTTCTTGCGCGCGTCTTAACGGAGTATCAATGTCTCTGGGATGTTTCAATGCTTCTTCTACGGCTTCTTTAGTTATTTCATAAAATGCCACGCGTTTAACTGGAGCTTTAATTTTAGGATCTTCTTTTAATAACTCTTCTATGTGCCAAGCAATCGCTTCTCCTTCGCGGTCAGGGTCAGTCGCTAAAAGTATTTCATTTGCTTTTTCTCCTAAATTTTGAAGCTCGCGGACAATTTTTTCTTTGCCTTTGGAAATTTCATAGTGGGGAATAAAACCGCCTTCTATATCAATGGCTTTTTTATTTGATTTCGGCAAATCGCGAATATGCCCGACAGAAGCGCGTACAACATAAGGATCCAAATCCGCCCCTGAATTGGCGGACAAGTATTTCTCAATAGTTTTTGCTTTTGACGGTGATTCAACAATTAATAATTTCATTTTATTTTTACCAGCTATAAGCTAAAAGCTATAAGCTAATCTCCAGTATTACACGAAAATCATTTTTTTTGCAAATTTTTTTATTTTTTCTTTTCGTGTTAATCTTTAATTATGTGCGGAATAGTCGGATATATTGGAAAGAAAAACGCTTGCCCAATTTTAATAAAAGGATTGGAATATTTAGAGTATCGCGGTTATGACAGCGCTGGTATAGCTATATTAAATGGCAATAAAATCGAAGTTTATAAAAAGAAAGGCAAGGTATCTTTGCTTAAATCTTTTATTAAAGATAAAAATTTATCCGGCACCCTCGGCATAGCTCATACAAGATGGGCAACTCACGGAGAACCATCGGACAGGAATTCTCACCCTCATCTTTCCAATTCAGGCAAAATCGCAATTGTTCACAATGGCATAATTGAAAATTATAAAATGCTTAAAAAAATTCTAGAGGCTAAGGATTATGTTTTTAAAAGTGATACGGATACTGAAGTGTTGGTAAATTTAATTGAGGACATGAGAGAAAATACAAAAACTACGATCGACGAAGCTGTACGCCTAGCATTAGGAAAAGTAGTAGGCGCCTATGGAATAGTAGTTATGTCAGCCGATGACCCAAATACTCTTATTGTTGCAAGAAAAGGAAGCCCAGTAGTTTTAGGAGTTGGAAATAATGAATATTACGTTGCCTCGGATGCTACACCTTTGATAGAGCACACTGATAAAGTTATTTATTTAAATGACGAGGAAATGGCAATAATAAAAAAAGACAAACTTACAATTAAAACAATAAAAAATGTCATAAAAAATCCCTACGTACAGAAATTAAATATAAAACTTGAAGAACTGGAAAAAGAAGGTTTCCCGCATTTTATGCTCAAAGAAATTTATGAACAGCCTAGATCAATAAAAGACAGCATGCGAGGCAGAATAAATATCAAAACTGGAGAAGTTAAACTTGGAGGAATTGAAAAATTTGAAGATAAATTTGTAAATGCAAAAAGAATAATTATTCTTGCCTGCGGGACGAGTTGGCATGCAGGGCTTGAAGCAAAATATTTTTTTGAAGAATTGGCGAAGGTTCCGGTCTTGGTTGAATATGCTTCAGAATTCAGATATAGAAATCCGGTAATTTATAAAGATGATTTAGTTATAGCTATTTCACAATCCGGCGAAACAGCCGATACGTTAGCAGCCTTAAATTTGGCAAAAAGCAGGGGTGCGACAGTTTTCGGTGTATGTAATGTAGTGGGTTCTTCCATTCCGCGCAATACCGATGCAGGTGTCTATACCCATGCGGGGCCTGAAATCGGCGTCGCTTCCACAAAAGCATTTACTGCTCAACTTACCGTGCTTATGCTCTTGTGCTTGAAGCTTGCTTCGCTTAAAAGAACGCTTTCTAAAACTCAAAATAAAAAACTTCTCATTGAACTTGAAAATATTCCAAAGCAAATAGAAAAAGCGCTGAAAAAGAAAGATGAAATAAAAATAATTGCCAAAAAATTTAAAAATGCGAAAAATTTTATTTATTTGGGACGCGGATACGGTTTTCCTCTTGCTCTGGAAGGGGCTTTGAAGCTTAAGGAAATTTCTTATATTCACGCAGAAGGATATCCGGCGGCAGAAATGAAACACGGACCGATTGCTTTAATAGATGAAAATATGCCCGTTGTTTTTATCACAAACAAAGGAGCTTGTTATGACAAAATAATCAGCAATATGATGGAAGTTAAAGCTAGAAAAGGAATTATTATAGCCATTGTCACAAAAGGAGACAAAGATGCGAAAAAAATTGCAGATTATTCTATAGAAATTCCAGAAACTTCCGATGTAATGATGCCGTTTGTTGCGTCTATACCGCTTCAAATGCTTGCATATTATATTGCTGTACTCCGTGGCTGTGATGTGGACAAGCCTCGCAATCTCGCAAAATCTGTAACTGTGGAATAAATAAAACTTTGACAATATATTTTTATTTAGTATAATGCTTTTGAGCGGAGTCAAACCAACCGTTCTTTAAAAAGTAAATAAAATGAAGCAAAAAATATTGATAATAGAGAATCCTTTGATCTTAGGTAAGACTCTAGCAGAAATTTTGGGACGTTTTAATATGATTACCTTCTATACCAAAAATGAAGAAGAAACCATAGAAGTCCTAAACAAAGAAAAACCAGAGGTGATAATGATAGAACCTGTGCTTCCTCATAATTTTTTAACTGATGCAAAAAAGACAATTAGAGGAAGCGAATATATTGGAGTTGGATTGTATATATTAGAAAAAATAGAAGAAATAATAAAAAACTTCACAAAAACACCTAGGATCTTTATTTACACTGTGGCATCTTTAGCAATTTTAGAGAAAGATGGTTTTCAAATAAGTAAATTAGAAGATCGCTCAAATTATCGCTATAAAAGAAAACCATATGCTATTGACGATATACTTATGGAAATCATATTGGAGGAAATTGAGTTATGAATTCAAAAACTGACCGTGTTTTATAAACCGGTCTTTTTTATTTTCAATAAATCCTAATCTCTCCCAGTTCTTCTTTTATCAATCCTTTTATTTCCATCACTGAAAGCAGGGAATTTGCTTCTCCAATTTTAATTTTCATTTCACGGATTAAATCATCGCGAGCCATAGGTTCCCGTAAAAGTTCTATAATTTTTTTCTCTTCTGGTGACAAATCTTCTCCGCCATAGGCGGATCCGCCTCGGGCGGAAAAAAGTCCCTCTAATTCGAATCCTAGCGCTTCCAAAACATCTTCAGCGCAAGTGATTGGCGTCGCGCCTTGGCGAATTAATTTATTTGTTCCTTTTGAGTTTGAAGAAAAAATGGAGCCTGGCACAACTAAAAGGTCTCGATTGTATTCAGTAGTCAGACGAGCAGTAATTAATGTTCCGGACCTTTCTTCCGCTTCTATTATGAGCACAGCTTTTGAAATTCCAGCCATCAATCGATTGCGCATTGGGAAAGACCATTGAGTCGCTTTAAAATCCGGCTCAAATTCTGAAATCAAGCATCCGCCATTTTCTACTATTTCTTTCATAAGCCGAACATTTGTTTTTGGATACATTGCCTCATCGGAAAGTCCTGAGCCGGGGAAAACTACAGTTTTTAATCCAACCTGCATCGCTTTTTTATGGGCAATAGTATCAATTCCCATAGCGAAACCGGAAACAATCACTATTGGATAGCCTTTCAAACCGGCAATTATTTTTTCACAAGCTTCTTTTCCATAGGAAGTAAATTTGCGAGAGCCGACAACGCATAAATAAATTAAATCTTCGGAGGGCAGTTCTCCGATAATCCAAAGATTCTCCGGCGGTTGCGGAATTTCCATAAGTTGAGGAGGAAATTTTTCTTTTGGCAATTTTTTTATTTGCACTTTGTAATTATAACAAACTTTGTGTATAATACATAAATGTTGGACATAAAATTTATTCGTGAAAATAAAGAAATTGTGCAAGCAGGCGCTAAAAAAAAGCGTGTTGCAATTGATATTGAAAAATTAATTGCTTTAGATGATCAGCGATTGAAAGAGCTTAAAGAAGTGGAAGATTTACGGGGCGAAATTAATCGCGTTTCAAATGATATCGGACGCAATCAAGATTCGGCTTTGAAAATTCAATTGATTGAAGAAATGCGAGTGGTGAAGGAAGATATAAAAAACAAAGAAGAAAAATTAAAAATAACAATGGAAGAATGGCAGAAGATGATGCTAGAAGTTCCAAACGTACCAGACATTTCTGTTCCCGAGGGAGAAAGTGAAGCAGAAAATCAAGAAATTAAAAAATGGGGAGAAGAAACTAAATTTGATTTCGAGCCAAAAGATCATATTGAATTAATGACTAGGTTAAAAATGGTTGATTTTGAACGTGGAGTAAAAGTCCACGGATTCCGCGGATATTATCTTACCGGAGATGGAGTAGCACTTTCTTTTGCGCTTTGGAATTATGCATTAGAATTTTTCAGTAAAAAGAATTTTAATTTAGTCATACCTCCAGCCATTGTGAAAAAAGCTAATTTTTATGGGACTGGTCACTTGCCAGCCGGAGTAGATGATCTTTATTTAACTCAAGATGGCGATGGATTAATTGCTACAGCTGAAATTCCATTGATGGGATTTCATTCAGGAGAAATTTTAAGCGAACAAGATTTACCAAAAAGATATCTTGGATTTTCTCCTTGTTTCAGACGCGAAGCTGGAAGTCATGGAAAAGATCTTAGAGGTTTGATTCGAATGCAAGAATTTTTTAAACTTGAGCAGTTGATTCTTTGTGAAGCAAATCACGACACATCAGTTAAGTTTCATGAAGAATTAAATAGAAATTTTGAAGAATTTATTGAATCACTTAATTTACCATATAGAACAATAAGTGCTTGCGGGGGGGATCTTGGCCGCGGACATGTGAAAATGTATGACGTTGAAGCTTGGGTTCCAAAAGAAGGAAAATATCGCGAACTAGGTTCGGCTTCATATTTCCATGATTTTCAATGTAGACGCTGCAATATTCGATATAAAGACAAAGATGGAAAAACACGATATGCCCACTCACTCAATGCAACAGCGGTAGCTACTCCTCGTATTCTTGTTTCTATCGTTGAAAACTATCAGCAAGCAGACGGTTCAGTAAAAATTCCAGAGGTTTTAAAAAAGTATATGGGAGGACGGGAAGTTATAAAGTAGAAAGTTTATAAAGTTTATAAAGCAATTTGGATGAAAAAAAAGAGTATTTTAAATTCTCCGCGCCTTAAAGAACTAAAAAGAAAAAGGAGAAAAATACGCAGAAATAGAGTTATATTTTTTGCCGTATGCTTTTTGATTGTTTTTTTTGGTTTAGCTTTCGCCTCGCGTATTGATAAAATAAATATTAATGAAATTAAAATTTCTGGCAATAAAGTGACAGAAACTGAAGCTGTTGAAAAAGTCGTGAAAGAAAACATCTCTGGACGCTATCTTTGGATTTTCTCCAAAACTAACTTTCTCATTTATCCAAAAGCCAAAATTAAAAGGGAACTTGCAGATAAATTTAAAAGATTTAATGATATTAAACTTAGTATTCAAAATATAAAAACGTTAGAAATTTTTGTTTCTGAAAGGGAAGGAAAATATACTTGGTGTGGCATTACTTTGCCTACTTTAGACAATAGCAATGAGAAATGCTATTTTCTAGATTCTGCGGGCTATCTTTTTGATGAAGCGCCATATTTTTCTGGAGAAGTATATTTCAGATTTTACGGGCCAAATGCCAGTACAGATAATCCATTTGGATCTTATTTCCTTCAAAATGATTTTTCTAAAATTATTTCATTTAAAGACGCTATCGAAAAAATGGATTTCAAACCTTCTGCTTTTGAATCAGGAAATGACGGCGATGCTAATATTTATCTTTCTTCTGGAATTATGCCACCAATGAGCCCGAAAATAATTTTTAAATTGGATTCTGATTTTAATAAATTGGCTGAAAATTTACAGGCAGCCATCAGTATAGATCCATTGCAGACAGATTTAAAGGAAAAATATAATTCATTTTTATATATAGATTTGAGATTTGGAAATAAAGTTTACTATAAATTCAATGAATAAACCTGGATTTTGGAAGAAGTTAAAGAAGCCATTTTTTTGTCTCGCTCCAATGTCTGATGTGACAGATATCGCCTTTCGTTTTATATTGGCAAAATATAGCAAGGATAGAGAAAATAAAGATAAAATAGTTTTTTGGACAGAATTTGTATCAGCTGACGGTTTGTGTAATAAATTTGCTAGAAAAAAATTAGCATATATCCTGAAATTTTCAGAACGTGAAAGGCCGATAGTGGCTCAAGTTTTTGGCGCCAATCCAGAAAATATGAAAAAAGCTTGCCAATATATTGCCGGTCTTGGTTTTGATGGAATTGATATAAATATGGGTTGCCCGGACAAATCAGTAATAAGCCAAGGCGCTGGATCTGCTTTGATTAAAACTCCAGAACTTGCTCGAAAAATTATTCAAGCGGCTCATGCCGGAATAAAAACTGCGGGAAAAGATATTCCAGTTTCAGTTAAAACAAGAATTGGTTTTAATAAAGAAGAAATTAATAACTGGATTCCGGAACTATTAAAAGAAGATATTGCCGCCCTTATTATTCATCTACGTACCAAAAAAGAATTATCAGATGTTCCAGCAAATTGGGATTATATTAAGAAAATAAAAAAACTTATAGAAAAAAGTGGCAAAGAAATATTACTTATCGGTAATGGTGATGTGAAAGATTTAAAAGACGCAGAAGAAAAAGCTCTTAAGTATGGCTGTGATGGAATAATGATCGGCCGTGGGGTTTTTGGCAATCCATGGTTTTTTTCCTCAGAATCAAACTCAAATATTTCACTAGAAGAAAAATTAAAAGTTCTAATAGAGCACGTTCAAATTTTTGAGAAAAAACTTTTAGAACCTAAGCATAAAAATTTTGATGTGATGAAAAAACATTTTAAAGCGTATGCAAACGGCTTCAAGGGTGCCAAAGAATTGCGGACAAAACTTATGGGAACAAAAAACAGCAGGGAAGTGGAAAAGATTATAAATGATTTTTTAGCTGCAAAATAATTTCATTTATATATTTATATATTGTCTATTATGTTAAACATATGTAAAAGATAGTGGACATTTAGAAATGTTTTGTATACAATATTTTATATGAAAGGAGAAATTATTTACAAAATTTTGGATCTTTTGGAAGATAAAATAGTGGGCTCTTTTGATCTCGCAAGCTCTATTGTTAGTGCAGGATATGGTGCAAATCTTAGTAAGATTGACAGGGAAATAGAAAAAAGATTTGCCAAACGATTCACTAATCGTATTGAGAAAGAAAAAATTAGACATGTTCGAAAGTATTTATATAAACTTAAAAATGACGGCTTGATAAGCGAAGATTCTTTCGGAAAAATCACTCTTACCTTAAAAGGCAATCAAAAACTCGGCGTATTTAAAAAATCTTTCCTGCTTAATAAAAATGATTATCAAAAGAAAAAAAGTGATAAAGTTATTATTATCAGTTATGATATACCGATAGCTTTTAATAGGGAACGGAATATTTTGAGGGATATCTTGAGAATGTTGGGTTTTGAAATAGTTCATAAAAGCGTTTGGGTTGGCAAAGTAAAATTACCAAAAAAGTTTATTGAAAAAGCGGAACAAATGGGAATATTGGATTTTATTGAAATTTTAGAAGTGACTAAAAATGGAAGTTTAAAAGAGCTCATATAATTTTTTTATTTGTCTACTATCTTTTACATATGTTTGAGATAGTAGACAAATAGTTAAAGTTTCTGGTCGTTGGTAATTTTGTAATATTTATGTTATTATAATCTTATGAAATTTAAAGAAAAAACTAATAGTCTGGAAAATAAAGATGGTAAATCTGGCTTGCTTGAAAAATTAAAGACAAAATTCGGCAAAGATTTGTTGACAGATTTGCTAAATAAATTACCCTAACTCTTACCCAATAGAGAAAAAATAAAAGGGTAGTTTTTGCTACCCCAGTTTTTAATAAATAATTGTTTATTCTAATAAATACAATCTAACATTGTACTCTATTGTTAATAAAACAATTATTCCTACAGTGATTGTTAGCCAACAAACACCATGCATGATTAATTTTTTAAACATAATTGTACAATTTCAATAACTATATATTATAAAATAATAATAGTCAAGATTTCAGATAAATTGTTAAATTTGCTATACTCTATTTATGCACGAGTTAGCTTTATATAGAAAATATAGACCGAAGACTTTTAAAGAAGTTTTGGGGCAAGACCATATCGTAGACGTATTAGAAAGTTCAGTTGAAACAAAAAAAGTTTCGCATGCTTATCTTTTTGTGGGCTCACGCGGGACTGGCAAAACTTCCGTTGCGAGAATTTTTGCATCAGGTATCGGAGTTTCTGAAAATGACCTTTATGAAATAGATGCCGCTTCAAATCGCGGAATTGAGGATATTAAAACTCTCCGCGATGGCGTGCGTGTTTTGCCTTTTGATTCAAAACACAAAGTCTACATAATTGACGAAGTGCACATGCTTTCTAAAGACGCTTGGGGAGCATTGCTCAAAACTCTGGAAGAACCGCCGAAGCATGTTATTTTTATTCTGGCAACGACAGAGTTTAATAAAGTACCGGACACGATAATTTCCCGCTGTCAGGTTTTTACTTTCAGAAAGCCTTCGGACGCAATTTTAAAAAATAGAATTTTGGATATCGTCGAAAAAGAGGGTTTTGAATTGGACAAAGGTTCGGCGGAGCTTATTGCAATACTTGGCGACGGCTCTTTCCGCGACGCCGAAGGAATTTTGCAAAAAGTTCTGAATTTTGCGAAAGGTAAAAAAATTAAAAGGGAGGATATAGAAAAAATAACCGGCGCGCCTAAAACAATTTTGGTAAATAATTTTATTTCAGCGATAGCGGAGAAAAAATTAGAAGAGGGAATTATGGCAGTGCAAAAAGCGTCTGCAGAAAATCTGGATATGAAATTATATTTGAAACTTATTATTGAAAAATTCAGAGTAGCGATAATTTTAAGATATGCGCCGAAACTTGAAGATGAAATGGCAAGCGACTTGTCAAAAGAAGATTTGGAATTTTTGAAAGGTCTTATAAAACAGGACAAAGAGGGAATGTTACGTTCGCACACGCTGTCAATTCTTCTTGAAGCGTATCAAAACATCGAACGCGCATTTATTTCCGAACTTCCCCTAGAACTTGCACTTATTAAAATTTTAAGCAAAGATTAAAGAATTGGGGGGTCGTCTAACGGTAGGACATGAGCCTTTGAAGCTCAGTATATAGGTCCGATTCCTATCCCCCCAGCCAAAAAATAGAATCGCCGTTTTCGCCAAAATTTGGAAAGTCGAATCGTTTTTTCGTTAATAATTATAATAAAAATATTTTTTAGCATCGTAAATGTGTAATAATTTTGGAGCAACAAAACTTTAGTGTTTTAATAGAAAATCTGTTAAAATACCAAAAGGTCAATTTATTAAATATTAATAATTAGAAAATAAAAATAATTTAATTTTATGGATGAAATAATAAAGAAAAAATCTATGCCAAAGTGGATCAAAATCGGCATCTTGATAGCTGGTATAATTCTCGTTATAATCGGTCTTTTCAAAATTTTTGGCAGTGGTAGTATTATGTCTAATGTCCTTGTTGATGAATTTAATGAAGTACAGGCTCCGAATGCGGATATCAGAGATGCTTTCACAAGCGTAAGCAATGTTTTACTTGGAATTGGCGCAAAGGAAATAAAAAAAGACTACACTGGCATAATTTCCGATCTTCAAACTGCTCTTGCTAAACTGGATGACGCCGAAGCTAAGATTGTGTCAACGTCAGACCCCTTGGCTGAATTCCAAGACATAGTTGACGGTTCTCCCGACCAGAACGTGAAAATTACTGGCACGCATTTTATTGATGTTTTTAAATCAAAAAATGTTGCTCAGATGAAAATGGTCAGCGACAGCAGAGATTTAATAAATCAAGCCATTACTTACTATAATGAAATGGCTCATAATAAGAAGATAACTGTCGATGAGAAAAAGTTTAATGCCGCAGTGAGCGCTTTTGGCGTGAATGCGCAGAATATAACGAATATTAGCGCGCAGTATGAAGCGGCTGCAAATGACTTTGCCAAAGCGGCTGGATTTACAATCGAGAAGAAATAGCAAAAGTTATGAACAAAAAAGGATTTTCACAACTTATTTTAATAGTCATTGTGGGATTAGTATTTATTATTGCAGGTGGGAGTGTTTGGCATTACAAGCAATCGGCCGAGCAAAATAATAAATCGGCTTTGGATACGCAAGTAATTCCAGAACCATCTTCTAGTGAATCGTCTTCTGCTCCGATTGAACAGACAAATCAAAATGCAGCTTCAAAAACACCGACACAAGAAAATCGCATTTTGTCCGCCCAAAATTGGGTTACGCATAAAGACCCTCGCGGTTTTTCAATAACCAAGCCCGCAGATTGGCAAGTGAAAGTTGATAATTCGGGATTGATTCTTGTCGGCGCTGACCTGTCAACGAAAAAAGGAGCTATCGCTTTTATGAAAACATTAGTTTCTTCAGAGCCCCGGACAAATGAGCAGGTTCTTAATAGCGTTGAGAATGATTTGAAAAAAGTGTTTCCAAATTTTCAAATAATCAATAAGAGAACAATAAATCAATATAAATCATTGGTCGGCCAGATTAAATATACAGGCAGTGAACATAATGGCGTTATTCTTGTTTCTGTTGACAAAAATAACATTTTTGTTTCAGGTATAGCCGATGAAAAAGAAAAATTTATATTATCTCGGCCTATTTTATTAAAAACTCTTTCCACTTTTCAATATGATAATTCTCTAAAAGATGCGTCAAAAGTGCCGGGAATTATTCAAATGGCGCCGTGGAAGGATCCTAATGAGGGAGCTTTCACAGTTAATGTTCCCAGTGGTTGGAATATTTCAGGCGGAACAGTCAGGCCTTATATTGATGCGGCAACAAAAATTATTGCAAAGTCAGGCAATAAGGGAATTCAGATTGAGAATTTATATCCGCCTATTTATTCCGCGCCCAATAGCGTGACTGAATTTGCCGGATTCACCGAGGGTTCGCATTACAATCCTTCCGGTGGTATCAGCCAAGATATGATTATTATGTCCGAACGCGATGCCGGAGAATATATAAGAACGCTTTTACCCAATTATTTGAATTTGAATTTCCAAAATATAAAATCAAGGCCGGATATAGCTGGAAAAATAACCAAATTATCATTCAATACTGAACCGAGCGTCGCGGAAGCTTCGGCAACTGGAAATGATGGATTAATCCATAAAGTGCTCGTGACAAAACAAGGAATAAATATGAGCGGAATTGTGTTATGGTATGTTTGCTTGACCCATTATTGGGCGCCTGAAAATGACATCCCGTTGGTTGAAAATATTATTGAGCAAATGGGCAATTCTTTTAAAATTGATTCTATTTGGGCTAATCGCGAAGCGCAGGAAGTAGCAAAAAGAAGCCAGATTATCAGTCAAACTGGCGCGGAAATTTCCGACATAATAACTTCCACTTTTGAATATCAATCGCAGGTGCAGGACAAGGCATCTGATAAGTTTTCCAATGCAATTTTGGGCGTGGAAGATGTTTATAATCAGGCAACTGGAGAAAGTTATAGGGTTCCCAACACTTCTAAATATTATTGGACAGACGGCTATAATTTTGTCGTCGGCACGGAAACACATGAAGTTCCGACTTACCAAGACAATTGGACTGAACTAATGCCGATAGAATAGATATATTCGTTAACACAAACAAAAAGGAAACAATAGATTAAATTAAAATTATTAATTATTAAATAAAATTTTAGTACTGGGATGAATGAAATAGAGCAAATTAAAAAAGATATACAAGAAATAAAAGAGAGAAATGCCCGAGTTGAAATGGACAAAGGATGGGAAACAAGTTGGTTCCGCAGAATTCTTATTGCCGTTTTGACTTATCTCGTTGTTGTCCTATTTTTCTTTTTTGCCAGGCTTCCCAAGCCATTCTTAAATGCAATTGTTCCAACCTTGGCTTTCGCATTATCAACTATCTCAATTCCTTTCTTCAAAAAACTTTGGATGGGGAGGAAATAAAAATTAATAATTTTATTATTTTACATATAAACAAATAGCTGCACGCTTTTAATTTTTATGATATGCTGCAGCTGTGAGGAAAATTTTAGATGATATATTAAGCTATAGAGAAATGTGTGAAGCTGAAAATCAAGAAACTATGCAACGTGGGATGAATTTTCGTATGAATCCCTCTTATTCAGTAATTTTAATGTCTCAAAGATCAAATGCCCCTTATGTAGATAAAATTTATAATGATGGAATAACTGTTGAATATGAGGGGCACGATATGGCAAAAAATTATTCTGAAAATTCTAAAGAACAAGACCAACCAGAAAAATTACCTAGTGGAAAATTAACACAAAACGGTTGTTTTATTAAAGCAGTTAAAGAATATAAAGAAAATAATAATAAACCTGAATTAGTTAAGGTATATGAAAAAATATTTTCAGGAGTTTGGTCTTTGAAAGGATACTTTGATTTGATTGATTATAAAGTTGTTCATGACGGGAAACGTAATGTATTTAGGTACATTTTAAAATTATCTGATAAAGAAGAAAATTCTAATGTTGAAAATATAAAACTTAAACATACTCGATTGATTCCTTCACAAGTAAAAAGAGAAGTTTGGAAAAGAGATCAAGGTAAATGTGTTTTGTGCGGAGATTCAAAAAATCTTCACTTTGATCATGATTTGCCTTTCTCGAAAGGAGGAACAAGTTTATCAGTAAATAATGTTAGATTACTTTGCTTAAAACATAATTTACAGAAATCAGATAAGATTGAATAATTAATTTAAGTTTTATTTTTTAAAATAACTATATCATTGTCAAAAATACCTTCCTCTGACATATGATTACCCCTAACTCTTAAGGCAAAATATGTAGAAGAATCTAAAACTTGCTTATTTGGCTGATAAGCTATTAATTTTCCCACAATAGGTATTTTAAGAACTGTTTTGATTTTCTTTTTTAAAACAATACTTCTGGGAGAATTGTCTTTTGATAAATACCCGCTCTTTTTTAAGTTATTCAAATGCTCATGGATAGTAGATACCGCTTTTAATTTTAGTTTTTTTCGTATTTCTTCAATGGTAGGGGATATGCCATTTTCGGATATGTAATCTTTTATAAAATCTAATATCTGTTTTTGTTTTTTTGTGAGTGTTTTCATATTGTAATCAGCAATGACTTATGCTATAATTCTATTATACCCGAATGGAAACCGAAAATCAAAGCGGTAGTTATCCACAGGGTAAAAAATTCAAATGGATGTCTTCACGAAAAAGAAAAGAAGCGAAATAATGTCGAAAATCCGCTCAAAAAACACGAAACCAGAGCTTATTATTTTTCGCGAGCTTAGAAAAAGAAAAATTAATTTTCAGAAACATTATAAAAAAGTGATAGGCTCGCCGGATATTGCTTTGCCTAAAAGGAAAATTGCTATTTTTATCGACGGAGATTTTTGGCATGGCAAAAATTTTAACAAAAATAAGAAAAGACTTCCTAAAAAATATTGGCGAGAAAAAATAGAAGCAAATATTCATCGAGATAGAAAAAATAGATTAATAACTCGCAAGGATCATCCTTGCGAAAATGCAAAAACTATATGGACAAAAAATAACGAGCAAAAATAAATCACCCCACACATTTAACATACCAACAAACTGGAGTTTGTAAGGATATCGTGTATAATATAAATATGGGAAAAATGAAAACAGCGAAACAAATGGAACGGCATCTTAAGGGTATGGCAAACCACCGTCGTATTGAAATACTGCTTCTTGTTGCGAAGGACGAAGGAATAACCCTTGATGCTATTATTGAAACGCTTGATGCAAATCCAAAAACAATAGGGGAGCATACTCGGAAACTTCATCAGGCAGGATTGATTAATAAAAAGTATCATGGCAAATTTGTTGAACATTCTTTATCTCCATACGGCAAGATATTCGTTAATTTTTTAAAATCATTTCAAAACACAAAATAACATACCAACAAACTGGAGTTTGTTGGTATGTTAAATCCAATTCTAGGTTTTATCGAATTTATAAAATGCTATAATAAGAAGGTGAAGAAAATAAAAAATCAAAATAAAGTGATTATTTATCAAGCAAAAAATGGAGCTATTGAACTTCGGGGTGATTTTACTCGCGAAACCGTTTGGGCTACACAAATGCAAATTGCAGAGTTGTTTAATATCGAGCGTTCTGTTGTAACAAAACATATAAATAATATTATAAAAGCGGGAGAAATTGATCAAAAAAGGAATGTGCAAAAAATGCACATTGCAAATTCAGACAAACCGACATCTTTATATTCTCTGGATGTTATCCTAAGTGTTGGATACAGAACAAATTCAAAGATTGCAGTAGAGTTCAGAAAATGGGCAACAAAAACCTTGCGGAATTATATCATAGATGGTTTTGCCATCAATAAAAATCGAATCGCTAAAAACTATAAACACTTTTTAAGTGTTGTAGAAGATTTGAAAAAACTTTTACCGGCTGGTTCTGCAGTTGATGCAAAAGATGCAATAGAACTTATCTCTTTTTTTGCCGATACATGGCTTTCGCTTGATGCATACGATAAAGAACTTTTACCTAAAGGCAAGCTTACTAAAAAGAAAGTAAATCTCACGACAGAAAAAATTTCAAAAGATTTAGCTGAACTTAGAAAAACTTTAATGAAAAAAGGTGAGGCGACGGATTTATTTGGCAATGAAAAAAATGCTGGGTCTGTGTCAGGGATAATCGGCAATGTTATGCAATCATTCGGTGGTAATGAACTTTATCCGACAGTGGAAGAAAAAGCCGCGCACCTTTTATATTTTATGATTAAAAATCATCCTTTTACTGATGGTAATAAACGATCAGGCGCGTTTGCATTTGTATGGTTTTTAAGACAGGCAGGTGTTTTGAATATTAAAAAACTGACTCCGTCGGCTCTTACGGCAATTACTGTGCTTGTCGCAGAAAGTAATCCAAATCACAAAGAAAATATTATTAAACTCATTTTGAATCTTATTATTCAAAAATAGATTTATGAAAAAAAAGAAAGATGGATGAAACGCAGCAGCAAATTCTTGAGGCGCAAAAAAACGGGGACAATCAAAAAGTTTCCAAACTTCTCGAAAATCTTAAAACTTTAAAACAGAATTACGACGAAGCGAATGTTATTTTGGAATCATATCGGCAAGATGAAAAACAGCGACTTGAACAGGTGGAGAATATTCTTTCGGGGGCGGATAAAGTATATTACGCTTTGGATTGGGCGGATAAATACAAAAAAATGATTGATGATACTTCCAAGAACGAATTATATAAATCAGATCAGGATTTATTTATTAAAGCCCAAAAAACAATTGACAATCTTGTTTCAGGTCTTAAAAAAATTCCGCTTGATAATGTGGACAACAAAAAACTTGATGATTTATTTCGCGAAGCTGTCAAAATACTCAACGATATCGCTCGAGAAATTTGGCAAAAAAGTTTGAATGAAGATTTAGTCGAACAATTGCCGGAAGAAAAAATTGGACAACAGGAACCAGTCCCATTTGTGCCTAAAAAAAAGCTGGAAACAATACCATCAAAAAGTGTTAGCGCCGAACCACTTACGCTTGGTGGTTTCGGCAACAGTAATTTAAACGGAAAAGTTGGAGAATATTTTACGCATTATTTCAGCGCTACCGGCGGACTTCCGCCATATCACTATCAGCTTGAAACAGGATGGGGCTTTCCTCCTCAAGGTGTAATTCTTGATACAAACGGCAAACTTTCCGGCACGCCGAAAATTGCCGGAAGCTACACTTTTGGCGTCAGTGTAATTGATACAGCCGGAAAGCATAATTGGCTGACATTTACCTTGAATGTGCAACCAGTCGAAGAGGTAGTGCTACCAGAACCAGCACCGGAACCAGAACCGGCTATAGTTCCTGTTGACGTTTCAGTGACTTCAACATCGTGCGATGATGGTCCGGGGTCATTTTATTTGACAATCACCGGAACAGCCCGCGGCGGAGTGGGTAGTTATGTCAGTAGCAGCGGAAATACACAATGTACTTCATGGACTAACTGTACTCGAGGAGAAGGCCAGCCAGAAGAAACAAGTTTTACTACAAGCAGGGCACATAATGGAATAGTCAGTATTCAAAATACTTCGGGTCAATGCGCGGGAAATCAAGGTCCGAATTGTTGGAAAAGTATTACATATAATCTTTGCCGATAAAAGCCTTGTTTATTATTTTGGTATGTTATAATTAAAGTATATTTAATATTAACAATTAAGAGATAAAAATTATGAAAATAAAAATATTGTTTGGTATCGCAAAAGTCAGTGTAGTTTTATTGGCGCTCTTTACGCTTCTTTGCAGGATTATTGAGATAAATCTTTTCAAGGGCACCGAAGGGTACTCATTGCCCTATAACATCTCCGGGATGATAGTTTTATTCCTTCTTTTGGCAGTTTTCTTTTTTGGCTTGCAGAAGAGACAGAAATGGGGTTTTTATTACGGCCTTGTCTTGTCAATTCTTTTGCTTTTGGCTTATTTGTTTAAAGCCCCTTTTGTTTGGCCATATGCCGTTATTGTAACTCTGTTAGCAATACCATTTATTTTACTGTTCGTTCTTAGAAAAGAGTTCGGGAAAACAAAAGTTGAAAAACTCTGAAGCTTTACCAATAGGTAATAAAAAAGGTCGAGTTAAATAATAAGAAAATTAAAAAATGAGTAAAAATATTATAATTTCGATATTGGCAGTTTTATTGGTAATCGGCGTCGGCTGGCTATATCTGGGAAAAACCAAACTGCAAGGCCAGATTAAGACATTAGAAAGTGAAAAAGTAGTTTTGCAAAGCAAAATTGAGAAAAGCTTTGCTTATGCGAAATCTCTGGATTTGCTTTTTGAGCCGGGCCGGATGCAAGCAGGCATACCAACTAGGCAAAATTTTTCTAATGATAAACAGTGGCTTTCAGCGCTTACAGAAGCGACAAAAGCAACTGCCGATGATAAACTTCAGAATAATCTTAATGACATAAAAAAAGGAGGGGACACGGCTTCGAAAGCAACTGTTCTTTTTATGGACCATGCCGTTTCCGCAATGGCGGATATTCTAAAATAAAATGAGAAAAATTTTTTTCTTTAAAATTCTTCCTTTTTTCTTGATTGGAATCGGTTCTATTCTTGTATTTCTTTCAGTCCTGAAATTTGCCTATGTAGATGATTATGGAACGATCTCAGGCAAGATATTGGGAGAAGAACAAAAATCGTTAAGCGGGCAACTGATTAAAATTGACGAGGAAAATGAAGTTTCTAGCGATAAGAAAGGCAAATTTTTTGTCGGCTCCCTTTCACCCGGCAAGCATACATTTTATTTAGCGGAGTCATTAACCTACGAGGCCCAATTGGCGGAAGTAGAAATCAAAAAAGGGGAACATAAAAAAATTGTCCTCCAAAGAAAAAGCCACAACATGCCTTTGGGGGGCGACGAACAGCCTGAAGAATATTTACTTGCCGCCGCGGATCTTTGGGCAAAAAATCGAGGGATAGTTTATGTTCTCAATTCGGCTATTTTGGCGGATATGGTCAGCCCCGAGATGGCAAAGCTGGCTTTTCAAATTCATGCCAATGGGGGTTCGGACTTGGATAAAATTTTGAATATTATCGCTTTTGAACAAAATAATTTTACGCATTTGGATGATCTTGTGCCGGAAAATCCCGATGGCACTTATGCGGAAAATGAACTATGGGGAAGAATTGAAGAAAATGGAAGCTCTCATCGTCTTTTTGTCACAGAAATACCGGCTGTTTTTAACGCTTATCAAAATATTTACGGCGAAGGAAAAAGAGCGGCCCTTTGCCAAGGCTTTGCGGTTTTGAATGCGGCTCTCTTGAGGCTTTTGGGTTTTTCACATGAAGAAGTGATGGTTGTTGATCTCTGGGGCAAACTAGGGCATACAGTCGTTTTGGTCAAAACTCAAGACGGTCTTTTTATGTTTTCCAATCAATATCTCCACCGGGAAAAAGGCGAGAGTGTTTCGGGCAAATCTAAATTATTCGGGCAAATAATAGAGGAAGAAGAAGCTTATGTTTTTAAGGAGCGTGGCGTGAATATTTTTGCCAATGACTATTATAATGCTTATATGCCAGAGGCGATTATCAATAATCTGGACAAAGAAAAGCTAGAAACGTGGTACCAAAATTTAAATCAAATTGCCGGGAAAATTCCGGTGATTAGCAAGCTTGATAATTATCCTAAAGGGCAAGAGCCTTTAATTTCTTGGGAAAAATATCTCCAAAATTATGAAAAGGGAGAAATAGCGCAGTATCCTGTTCTTGAAACTAAAATTAGCGACTATGAAAATTGGGTAGATTTTTATAATGCCTTAAAAAAAGAAATTTGGGAAAAAGCCCTGAACTATCCGGATGATACGCCTTACACTTATGCCAAATACAACAGCCATTCTTTATTGGTCCGAAAACCGGAAATTTACGCTCAGGCTTCCCTTGAAGGAATAAAATTGCCCGAATTGGGAGCTTCCTTGCAAAATAAAGAAGAAATAATGCAATGGATTAAAGATAATGTGAATAAAAAAATTTATAGCGAACCTACTCAAATTATGCTTGCCGATCAAGTGATTGTTTTAAGCGCCGGACGCCCCCAAGATAAAGCTTTGCTTGCTTTCAGCCTTTTAAAAACAAAAAACATAGATTCCCAAATTGTGATCGGCAAAAAAAATAGTTATTTGTTTATTCAAGGAGAAGAAGTCCCGACGCCTAAAGGGGTCGGGATCCCGACCGCAAGCGTCGGGAAAATTTGGGATATGGACAAACTGGAAAAAATTGAATTTATTCCCGAAGAGCCGTTTTTGGTTTTTAATAATTATAATGCTTACTGGGGGAAAGAAAAGTTGCCGAGCGAGCTTGCATCTTATATCAAGCCTGATCCTATTTATTTTTCTTCCCAAATTCCCGTGAAAATAGGAAAAGATTTTCCAATTTGGAAACTATCTTGGTACTGGAGCATTTTAGGAGCAGTTTTTTTAGGAACTGGTATAATGGTTATGCTAAATAAAAGAAGAAGTATATTATGACATTTTGCAAAATGACAAAATATGAAAAATAAAAATATGAAAAATCATTTTAAGTTTCTAGTTATATTAATTCTGGGGGGATTATTTATGGGGGGAGCATGGGTTGGGGCGCGCAAACCGGAGCCAATTTCCAATGCCCCTTATACAGTTTACATTAATGGCGTTCCTTTTGTAGTTACTAGCGAAGCGGATAGACAGGCAAAAGTTGATCTTTATTGGAAGACAATGAAAGAGATTGCGGAGACATCAACTAACGCAAAAGCCAAAACAGCGGCTCAAAAAGAGGTTCTGGATCTTTTAGAAAAAGGTTATGTTCCGAATAATTTGCGAAAGCCGGAGGAAAAAACTCCAGATACTTTTTTTCAAAATATTCCAGACAAAATTTCTGTTGATCCCCGCGTAGCTGATATAGTAGTGGAAAAAACTGCGCAACATATAAAAGAGAATTTGCCCGGCTTAGGTGTTGATCAAGACTTAGTTCAAAAACTAAAAGCTTTAGACGAGATTGCTGAGAAAACAGAAAAAGCAATGGGTATTGTGCAAGATGTAATAGAAGAAAAAGAATCAAAAACTTTAGTTCGCGGTGTTAAAGAAATAGCAAAAGAAGCGGGAGTAGCGGCTCAAGCTGCTGCGGTTGTAGCGAGTGCTATTGATTATCAGGAGAAATATGATGACTTTATTGAAAGTGGAGGAAAAGAAACTGATGAAAATGGCGCTCTGACTGAAGAATATTTAGCATTAGCTGATAGCGCGGTAGATTTAGTTAGCAGCGTCTCGCCGGATCATTTAAAGCCGGTTTTTGACGCAATGAAAGATATGGGGGCAGAAGTTAACAAATTACAAAAAGGAGATCTTTCCAAATCTGATACCTTAGGCGGACAAGCTATTCAGAATATACCTTACATAGAAATGTATCGCAATACAATTGAAGCAATTAATGGCCATTTTGAAGGAGAGAACGAAATTCAAACAACAGGAAAAGTGACGATAATAAAAGCAATGTGTCCGCTAAATTTGCTTATTACTGCGCCCGATGGCAAGCGCGCTGGTATTGATCCTAAAACCGGCATTATCCTAGAAGAAATCCCTTCTTCTTTTGTGGTAAAACCTACTGATTATCAAAACGACGGACCTCTCGTGCTTCTGCCTTATCTTCAGAATGATGAATATAAAATTGAGCTTTATGGATTTGATAAGGGCCCTTTTTATCTTCTTGAAAAAACTTACGACTTAGAAAACAATAACGAAGTTTTAGACCGCGAATTCATAAGCGGAGAAATTGAAAAAGGTAAAATATTGACGGCGGGTTTCAATCCTTATACTGCGGGTTCAGAAGATACCTCTCCTCTTGTTTTTAAAGAAAAGAAAAATTATCTTTCTTGGATTTTAATCGGCGGATTTTGTTTTTTGGGCATGTTTTGTTTTCTTGTTTTTAAAATAATAAAAAGTCGCATTATAAAAAAGTAATTGTAAAAAATTGTGAAAAATAAAAAAATCTTGTATATCGTCATAGTCGTTTTGGTCATCGGTAGCGGGCTGTTTTTCTTTTTAAGAAAAGGTAATAATAAATTGCCAGTTAATCCCTCCAAAAACATCGCGCAACAAACAAATATCGAGCAAACACAAAATAAAAAAATAGTAACTGATGATTTTGAGATTAATGTTCCCGCTGGCTGGGAAAAAACTGCGCCGGCAATGGGGTCTTCAGCAATGGCTGTTAAGACCGATGAAAATCTTAACGATCCGGCAGCCCAGAAGATTAATTTTAAAAGTTATTTTGCTGTAAGCTATGACACGCTTCAGGATAAAAATATGAGCGAGTATCTGCAAATTGTTAAAAACGGGCTTCAACAAACAGTTCCGGGCGTCGTTTTTACTAAAGATCAAGATATGACAATAAATAACAGATCTGCTCACGCCATAGAAGCGGAACTGACCCAGCAAGGAGTAAATTTTAAAATTCTTTTGACGGTAATCGCTGGAGAGGGAAAAGACGTCTGGGTAATGTCATTTAACACGACCAAAAATGCTTGGGACGGATATAAAGAAACATTTTACAGCGTTGCCGATAGTTTCAGCTTGAAAAAATAGTATAGCTAATTCCTTAATTTTGTTTTAGCGTATAATAAAATTATGAAAACAAAAATTTTAATTGTTTTAATAATTTTGATTAGTCTAGGCACGGGAGGGTTTTTCTTTTATAAAAACGTCCTCCGCCCCGGACCGGAGAAAGATGAGGGAACTCCGGCAGGTGAAGAAACTAGAGGCTGTATTTATTCCGATGAATATGATCTTAATCTCGTCATGCCCACATCCTTCGGTCTACTTGAACAGCTCGCGTTACTGCCTAATGGCGATATTGTGATGGGAGATAAAGGAAATAATCGCATTCTCTTATTTCGTAACAATGTATTTGAGACAGTTGTAACCGGCGACATCAACGCATCGGCGGTCGCAGCACTTCCTGATGGACGCATTGCTTATTTGGAAAATAATGAAGTGTGGCTTTTAAATTATGAAACAAAAGAGAAAGAGTATTTAGGTAAAATACCCGGCGACCGCTATCTGGAGGCATTGGGTTCTGACAAACAAGGGAATGTATATGTAGGAACATCGCGAGCTGGGCTTTTTAAATTTAAGGACGGCAAATTGGAAACGCTTGTTGAGTCATTGCCGTTTTCTAATCTTGAATCCGTTCAAATAGCCGACATTGCGGTCGGGCTTGACGACGTGGTATATGTCGCAGGTTTTGAGAAGGTTTTTGCCGTAGATCCAAACGGAACCGTTCGACTTATTGCCGACGGATTAGTTAATGCACTTGTTTGGGTGGAAGTTGCGCCGGATGGAATGGTGTATCTCAACGAGGGAAGCCGCGGTTTACAAAGATTCGACCCCAAAATAAAACAGCTTAGTCAATTAAAAACATCGTATGGTTTTGCGGGCATGCTTGCACTTACAGCTAATGAGCTTTTCGTGTATGACCGGGGGATTCTCTTTACGCTCAACCTCGAGACCGATACGGTAAAGCCTCTTTATGTGAATGTCAGTAACGATTTCGCCTTTGCCGCCGGCGCAAATGATACGGTATTTCTCGCAACACCCTCTCTCCGCCCCGTTTTGAAACAACATATTATAAAACTCACCGCCGCCGGCGAGCGAACCGATCTGAATAATCTCGGATATGCGGCAATTTTTAGCGCTGATGTTGATAACGAAAACCGACTTGTTCTCCTTACGAGCGAGGGCGTCGTTCGCCTTAATCACGATGGGTCAATTAAAACAGTGCCAATACGTATCGAAGAAAGGGAATTTCCAATGATGAGAAATTTCGCCGCCGGACAGGGCCTATGGTATGTGATTACGACTGATTTCAATGAAAAAATTGAAGTGTTTTCAGTTGACGAAACGGGTGAGGTAAAATTCCTTCCCGTTAGGTTTACTCCCGAATCATTCGGGGCATATACGGTCGATGATGCGCGCATCGACGTCGCCCCAGATGGTTCACTTGTACTGATCGTAACGGCTAAAAGTTCTGCCTCGCAGGGACCATTCATTCAGCGCGTATATCGTGCGAACGCGGATGGAGCAAATTTGAGAGAGATTGCGCGTCTTGATTCGGGCCGTATTTCGGGCATGGTAGATATCGCCGTCGGTTCCGACAACAGCATTTTTGTACTGATTATGCAGGGGGAAGAAAATTTCGGTTCTGATTCAATCTATAAAATTGACAAGGACAACAAAGTAACGGAAGTTGTTGATGCGTGTCTCGGTCATGACCCGGAGAGTATTGATGTCGATTCTGCGGGTAATATTTGGTTTGGTTCAACTCTTGGCGTATTCAAAGCTATCCCTAAATAGATAAATTATTCCAAAACCCCGCCCGAGAGCTTGCCCCGAATGTAGTTGAGGGGTAAAATAAAACAGTATATTAATATTAACAACAGGGGATGAAAAAATATGGCAAATAAAAAAATTCTTATCTTCATTTTAATGGGAATAGTTATAGTCGGCCTTGGCATAGCCATTTATCTCTTCTTAATTCCGCGATGTCCCGCATCTTGTGATGACGGCAACTCCTGCACTACCGAAGCCTGTTCAAAAGAAACGGAGTATAAATGTAAAATCAAAAATATTCCAGATTGTTGCGGAAATAAGCTTTGCGAGATTAAAGAGGCCTATGAGACCTGTTCAATAGACTGCCCAAATTGTGATGATATTAATAAATGCACAAAAGACTCCTATGATTATCATCTTGAGAAATGCGTAAATGCGCCGATACTCGATACAGTTTGCTGCGGTAATAGCGCTTGTGAGATCGGAGAATCTTATGGGAATTGCGCCCGAGATTGCCCGAATTGTGATGATGAAAATAAATGCACAAGAGACAAATACGATTATCATAAACGTTCCTGCGTCAATGAAAAAATCATTCCTTGCTGTGGCAATCAGATATGCGACAAGGGTGCCGAAACACGTTCAAATTGTTCAGCCGATTGTCCAAATTGCGACGATAATAGCAATCTCACCAAAGATAGCTTCGATTATATAACCCAAAAATGTAAATACTTTGTTACTCATTATTTCATTGATGATTTTGAGAGAGGCGTCGGCAATTGGGATTTTTTCGGCAAAGATGAAAAAGAGTCGATTACAACAACCTGGGGCGCCGCATCAGATGGAAACAATGCTGTTTTAAGAGGAGCAGGTCATAATTGGGCAGGTATTTTGAGCAAGGAATGGACTAATTATATTTTTAAAACCAAATTCAAAATAATTAAAGAAGGAGACGGCATTCACTTCAATTTTAGGAACAGAATGGGAGAAGGAAATCCAACCCGATATTTCATTGGAGTCGGAAGCAATCATTTGAATTTAGCAAAACAAATTGATGAAAAATTCTTTGATAGTCTTGCGCAACCCCAAAATTTCCCCAGTTTAAGGGAAGGTTGGCACACTTTTGAAATAAGAGGTTATGGCAACATTCTTAATATTTATATAGATAATAACTTATTAATTAAATATAAAGATGTTGAAAGCCCTATTCTTTCCGGAGGGGTTGCCTTTGAAACCCTCAATGATTCAGAGTTCCTGATAGATGATATTGAAATTAAAGTAATTACCGAGAAAGATGTTGTTTACCCATAAATGTAAATCTATGCAAAAAATATAAAAGACTGCAGGGATAATTTTTATAAAAAAGTAATTGTAAAAAATTGTGAAAAATAAAAAAATCTTGTATATCGTCATAGTCGTTTTGGTCATCGGTAGCGGGCTGTTTTTCTTTTTAAGAAAAGGTAATAATAAATTGCCAGTTAA
>Ga0265296_1000413_pt1 | contig 68155 bp, 33 predicted proteins | sample MunlanPumphouse1_FD_189073 | JGI IMG/M metagenome (GOLD analysis project Ga0265296, IMG submission 189073) | Groundwater microbial communities from a municipal landfill in Southern Ontario, Canada - Pumphouse #1 | ecosystem: Environmental > Aquatic > Deep subsurface > Groundwater | place...
CAGGATGAACTCACCGCCGTGCTGCTTGGCAAAGCAGTAGTTGAACAATGCGATGTAAGCGGTACCTACGTGGGGGTCCCCGGTAGGCGATGGCGCGATGCGAGTGCGGACGGTGGTCATGGCTTGTCTCGAAAAAATGAAGAGCAGAACAATCAAGCGGCGAATGGTAACAGGCGACACCCGCCCCGCTCCAGCGGGCAGGGTATTTAAGCCGGAGACCGGGACTCGCTTATACCGAGTCGCCCCCATTCGCGAGCAGGCTCGCTCCCACAGGGAACGATCCCTTATACCGTAAGCAATCGTTCGCGCAGTTTGGAAATCTCGTCGCGCATCTGCGCCGCCGCTTCAAACTCCAGATCCCGCGCCAGTTGGTACATCTTCTCTTCCAGCGCGCGGATGCGTTTGGTGATTTCGCTTGGCGAGCGCAGCTCGGCTTCGTACTTGGCGTTCTCTTCGGCGGCCTTGGCCATGCCTTTGCGCTTCTTGCTGCGCGAACCCGGTACGGTGGCGCCTTCCATGATGTCGGCGACGTCCTTGATCACACCTTTCGGGGTAATGCCGTTCTCAAGGTTGAAGGCGATCTGCTTCTCGCGGCGGCGCTCGGTCTCACCAATCGCCCGCTCCATCGAACCGGTCATGCGATCGGCGTAGAGAATCGCCCGGCCATTGAGGTTACGCGCCGCGCGACCGATGGTCTGGATCAGCGAGCGCTCGGAACGCAGGAAGCCTTCCTTGTCGGCATCGAGAATCGCCACCAGCGACACTTCCGGCATGTCGAGGCCTTCACGCAGCAGGTTGATCCCGACCAGCACATCGAACACGCCGAGGCGCAAGTCGCGGATGATCTCGACGCGCTCGACAGTGTCGATGTCCGAGTGCAGATAGCGCACGCGCACGCCGTGGTCGGCGAGGTAATCGGTCAGGTCTTCGGCCATGCGCTTGGTCAGCGTGGTGACCAGCACACGTTCTTCGATCGCTACACGCTTGGTGATTTCCGAGAGCAAGTCATCGACCTGAGTCAGCGCCGGCCGCACTTCAACCTGCGGGTCGACCAGGCCGGTCGGCCGCACCACTTGTTCGACCACGCGCCCGGCGTGCTCGGCTTCGTAGTTGCCGGGCGTTGCCGAGACGAAAATGGTCTGCGGGCTGACCCCTTCCCACTCGTCGAAACGCATGGGCCGGTTGTCCAGCGCCGAAGGCAGACGGAAGCCGTACTCAACGAGGGTTTCCTTGCGCGAACGGTCGCCCTTATACATCGCGCCGACCTGCGGCACGCTGACGTGGGATTCGTCGATCACCAGCAAGGCGTCGGCAGGCAGATAGTCGTAAAGCGTGGGCGGCGCCGCGCCGGCCGGACGCCCGGACAGGTAGCGCGAGTAGTTTTCGATGCCGTTGCAATAGCCCAGTTCGAGGATCATTTCCAGGTCGAAACGGGTGCGCTGTTCCAGACGCTGGGCTTCCACCAGTTTGTTGTTGCTGCGCAGGTATTCGAGGCGCTCCTGCAATTCGACCTTGATGCCTTCGATAGCATCGAGCAGGGTTTCCCGAGGCGTCACGTAGTGGCTCTTCGGATAGAAAGTGAAGCGCGGCATCTTGCGGATGACTTCGCCGGTCAGCGGATCAAACGCGGAAATGCTCTCGACCTCGTCATCGAACAGCTCGATGCGGATCGCTTCCAGATCGGATTCCGCCGGGAAAATATCGATCACATCACCGCGCACGCGGAACGTCGCCCGGGCAAAATCCATGTCGTTGCGGGTGTATTGCAGGTCAGCCAGGCGCCGCAGAAGCGCGCGCTGATCGAGCTTGTCGCCGCGATCCACGTGCAAGACCATTTTCAGATAGGTTTCCGGACTGCCCAGACCATAGATGCACGATACCGTGGTGACGATGATCGCGTCCTTGCGCTCCAGCAAGGCCTTGGTCGCGGACAGGCGCATCTGCTCGATGTGGTCGTTGATCGAGGCGTCCTTCTCGATGAAGGTGTCGGACGACGGCACATACGCTTCGGGCTGGTAGTAGTCGTAGTAGGAAACGAAATATTCCACGGCGTTGTTCGGGAAGAACGCCTTGAACTCCCCGTACAACTGCGCGGCCAGGGTCTTGTTCGGCGCCAGAACCAGCGTCGGACGCTGTACCTGGGAGATGACGTTGGCGATGCTGAAGGTCTTGCCCGAGCCGGTCACACCGAGCAATGTCTGGTGCGCCAGCCCGGCGTCAATGCCCTCAACCAACTGGCGAATGGCTTCCGGCTGATCGCCGGCAGGCTCGAAGCGGGTGACTAGCTGGAATTCCGACATACACACCTCTGGATTCGCGGCGCTCCGCGTCAGACGGAGCACCACGAGGACGACCGCAAACGACCGATGTCGCGCAAGAAAAAACCTGGATTGTGCTGAATGTGGTGGCGATTGCCTTACCTTTCAAGGCAAACGTCCTACATCCGGTAAAGAGTCTGACAAAGTCAATCGACTAACGGTCCAGAAATAATCGGAAAAACTTACCCCAAAAGCCGATTCGCCTGTCGCCATTGCGCGGTGATGGCCTCTATACTAGCTCCCCGTTTGTGCACCGCTCTAGTGCATTCGGCTGGAGCGCTACACGTCCCTCCACTCTCCATTCAGAGCCGCCGTAATAATGAGCCTGTTCTCCGCTGTCGAAATGGCACCCCGCGATCCAATCCTGGGCCTCAACGAAGCATTCAACGCCGATACCCGGACCACCAAGGTCAACCTGGGCGTGGGCGTGTACTGCAACGAAGAGGGGCGAATTCCACTGCTGCGCGCGGTGATCGAAGCCGAGACGATTCGCGTCGCGCAACACGCTTCGCGCGGTTACCTGCCGATCGATGGCATCGCTGCCTACGACCAGGCCGTGCAGAAACTGCTGTTCGGCAACGACTCGCCGCTGATCAGCGCCGGTCGCGTCATCACCACTCAGGCCGTCGGCGGGACCGGCGCACTGAAAATCGGTGCCGACTTCCTCAAGCAACTGCTGCCGAACGCAGTCGTGGCGATCAGCGACCCGAGCTGGGAAAACCACCGCGCGCTGTTCGAAACCGCGGGTTTTCCGGTGCAGAACTACCGTTACTACGACGCTGCCACCCACGACGTGAACCGTGCCGGCATGCTCGACGACCTCAATGCCCTGCCGAACGGCTCGATCGTTGTCCTGCATGCTTGCTGCCACAACCCGACCGGCGTCGACCTGACCCCGGCGGACTGGAACAAGGTGCTCGAAGTGGTCAAGGCCAAAGGTCATGTGCCGTTCCTCGACATGGCTTACCAGGGTTTCGGCGACGGCATCGACGAAGACGCCGCCGCTGTGCGCCTGTTCGCCGAATCCGGCCTGACCTTTTTCGTCTCGAGCTCGTTCTCCAAATCGTTCTCGCTGTACGGCGAACGCGTTGGCGCATTGTCGATCATCAGCGAATCGAAAGAAGAAAGCGCGCGCGTGCTGTCGCAGGTCAAGCGCGTGATCCGCACCAACTACTCCAACCCGCCGACCCACGGCGCCAGCATCGTTGCTGCGGTGCTGAACAGCCCGGAACTGCGCGCGCAGTGGGAAGCCGAGCTGGCCGAGATGCGCCTGCGTATTCGCGGCATGCGCGAGCAGATGGTTGCCCTGCTGGCGGAAAAAGCGCCGGGCCGCGATTTCAGCTTCGTCGGTCGTCAGCGCGGCATGTTCTCCTACTCCGGCCTGACCACTGAACAAGTGCATCGCCTGCGTAACGAGTTCGGCATCTACGCCCTGGACACCGGCCGCATCTGCGTGGCCGCGCTGAACCAGAGCAACATCAAGGCTGTGACGGACGCGATCGTTCAGGTCATCTGATTTCGGCGAGTGATGAAAAAACGGGAAGCCTTGAACGGCTTCCCGTTTTTATTTGTCCCTGGAACCACCGTGCAACCTCTAGACTGCACACAATTCAAAGTGCAGGAGCTGACGAGTGCAACGAGGCTGCGATCTTTTGATCTTGTTTTTTAAGATCAGGATCAAAAGATCGCAGCGTTCCGCAGCTCCTACCGGTTTTGTGTACACCCGAGATATTTGAAGAGAACCCACATGAAAAACGACAACCTGCGCGCTGACCGTGACGACCTGGATGATTTCATCCCGCGCGCTCCGGCCAAGCGTGAAAAGAGCCTGGTGCTGCAAGTCGCCACCGGGGTATTCCTCGGTGGCCTGGCCCTGTGGCTGGTGCAACTGGCGGCGACGGCGGCCTATGCCAAGCTGATGCTCGGCACGATTACCTTCGGCAGTTAAGCCAGCTCGGCCGAGCGTTGAGTGGCAGCATCGTCGTAAATCACATACAGCGATTCGGCGACCTGGCTCTTGATGGCCTTGCTGCTTTCAAGACCAAGGACGAAACCTTCGGCCTTGCCGCCAGCGCGGTTCAATTCTTCGGCGGTGCTTGCCCCGGTGATTGCATCGAAAAGTTTTTCGGCGTGCGGGCCGATCCCTTTGGGCAGGCTGATCTGTGCAGTGCTCATGCGAGCACCTCGGTGTTACGGGTGATTTGATTCATGGCGCGTACCTTTGCGGCGAATGGCCGGCAGCGCGTGTGACCACTTCCGGGCTGCCATGGTAGACCTCTGAGGCCTTTCTGGTAACCGCCAATCGCTGACAAAATGCCGTCCGTCCCGACGAATCGCAAAAGTTGCCAGGCGATGCTTGACTTCTCTTTTTGAATCAGTAACATACGCACCAATTCCGCAATAGCTCAGTTGGTAGAGCAAGTGACTGTTAATCACTGGGTCCCTGGTTCGAGTCCAGGTTGTGGAGCCAAATAGCAAAGCCCCTGAATCGCAAGATTCAGGGGCTTTTTTGTGGACACTCGAAAAATGCCAAAAGGCCGATCTGCTTGGGCAGATCGGCCTTTTTTGTTTCAGACGCAGCGGTCAGACATGTTCGCTGCTTTTCACCTGAACCTTAGGCGCGCCGTGGCCATGGTCGTGGTCATCCGGCTCGATCACCGGCACTTCCTTGCCATCGCAGTCATGCAGCTTGCCGTCGCTGAAGTAATCGCCTTCACGCAGCGCGGCCAGATCGCGATAACGCAGGGTGCGCTCTTCGGCTGCGGCGAACACCGACTGTTGATCCGAGTTGCCGGTCGTGAAGTGGTTGAACGCCAGGTTGAGCAGGATCGCCATGATTGCCGACGAACTGATGCCCGAATGGAAAATAGTCGCGAACCAGCTCGGGAAATGATCGTAGAAGTTCGGCGCGGCGATCGGGATCATGCCGAAACCGATCGAGGTGGCAACGATGATCAGGTTGACGTTGTTGCGGTAGTCCACCTTTGACAACGTGCGGATGCCACTCGCGGCCACCGTGCCGAACAGCACGATACCGGCGCCGCCGAGTACCGAAGTCGGCACTGCAGCAATCACCCGACCCATGAACGGCAGCAGGCCAAGCACGACAAGGAACAGACCACCGGTGGCCACCACAAAACGGCTCTTGATCCCGGTCACCGCCACCAGACCGACGTTCTGCGCGAAAGCACTTTGCGTAAACGAACCGAAGATCGGCGCAAACATGCTCGACAGCATGTCGGCACGCAGGCCGTTGCCCAAGCGTTTGGAATCTACCTTGGTGTCAATGATTTCGCCCACGGCGAGGATGTCCGCCGAGGTTTCCACCAGCGTCACCATGACCACAATGCACATCGACAGGATCGCGGCGAAATGGAAGGTCGGCATGCCGAAGTGGAACGGTGTCGGGAAGCCGAACATGGGGCCGGTGGTGACACTGGAGAAATCCGCCATGCCAAGGAACACCGCCAGCACCGTGCCGATGACCATGGCCAGCAGAATCGACAGCCGAGAAATGGTCGCGCTGCCAACCTTGCTCAGCAGCAACACCAGCACCAGCGTCACCGCCGCCAGACCGATGTTCTGCATGCTGCCGAAGTCCGGCGCGTGGCTGTTGCCGCCCATCGCCCAGCGTGCGGCCACCGGCATCAGCGTCAGGCCGATGGTGGTGATCACAATGCCGGTGACCAGCGGCGGAAAGAACTTGGTGATGCGTGAAAACACCGGCGTGATCAGCAAGCCGATCAACGAGGCGGCAATCACCGCACCCAGCACCGATTGGAAACCGCCCTCCCCGCCGCTGCTGACGATCGCAACCATGGTCGCCACGCCGGAGAACGATACGCCCTGGACCAGCGGCAGCTGACAGCCAAAAAACGGCAGACCCAGGGTTTGCAGCAACGTCGCCAGCCCCCCCGCAAACAATGAAGCAGCAATCAACAGACCAATGTCCGCCGGCGACAGACCGGCCGCCTGGCCAATGATCAGTGGCACCGCAACGATACCGCCGTACATGGTCAGAACATGTTGCAGGCCGTAAGCCATATTCGCGCCGACCCCGAGGTTTTCGTCCTCGGGCCGTTGGTGTGAGACATGGGGCGTTTTCATGGTGGGGGGTTCCCTGGTTTTTGTTATGCGCACACTGTATTCAATACTCAGGACAAATGTCCATAGAGTTGTATACAACTTGTCAGTCACATAATGGTTAGGTAGCCATCCAACCTTCTAGCCTGCGCTTCTTGCCCTAACAAATCCGGCAACACATCCCCGCTGCGTCCGCGCCAGTGCCCACTAGGCTGAAGTGTTCACGGCGACCGACGGTGCAGTCGCACTCTTTCAGCGGCCATCGGCGAAATCCGTCGCGTATTGGAGCCTGATGTAAAGCCTTAGATGGAGGCTGGCGCGATGACCCGAGCCAGCGCTTGTCGCACACGCGGTGAATCAGGCACCTGAAGATCGAACTCGCGCCGCAGCAATTTCATCAGCTCGTCGACGTCCGCCACCTCGCGCCGCACACTGTCCGCGCCCATGTGATGAATGGCAAAACTGCCGTTGTTCAGGGTTTTGCGCCAACCAGCGCCGGTGCGCGCAACCATCAGGCGCTGGGCAAAAGGTGACTCGGGATGGGTGGAGACGTACCAGTTGCCGACGGTGTAATCGATGTCTTCCTGGCGTTGCAAATCGAACAGGTACATCGGCCGCCATTCGCCTGCGACTTTGGCGCGCAGCAGATAGCCATCTGCTTGCTTGTCGATGCGGTAAGGTTCGTGCGGGGTGGGTTGCTCATCTTCGCTGTCGAGCAACAGCGGCGCGGTGGGCACCATGCCGCCGAAGCCGACATCGGTGATGTAACGCACTCCGTCGATGGTCACCAGACTCAAACGATGGGTTCGCGCCGTCCAGCTGCCTTCCGGTTGATTCATCACCACGCGCCCGCTGATCGCCCGCGCGTCGAAGCCCAATTCCAGCAACATCGCGAAGAACAAGTAATTGAGTTCGTAGCAATAGCCGCCGCGACCACTGCGCAGGACTTTTTCTTCGATGGACGCAAGGTCGATCAACACTGGCGCACCGCTGACCGTGGCCAGGTTTTCGAAAACAAACTCAGCGGTATGGCGCAGCTGCAATTCACACAACGTATCCAGGGTCGGCGGCGGTGGTTCATCGAAACCCAGGCGTTGCAGATACAACTTGATATTGCTCAGCCGTGGCGCACTCATTGCTCGATCCTTATGCATGGGCCGCAGAACACTGCGTGGTTATTGCCCTGTATACGGGATCAAGCACGGCTTCCGACAATTGATTTCGCCAATCGCCCGTTCAGCGTTTTTTCCGCGAGCCGATGCGAATCCATGTCGGTGCATGGTCACTCGCGTGCGGTTCGTTGCGTACCCAGGCGTCGACGCCGGCATCATGCAGATACGGGCTCAATGCCGGATTGAGCAGCAGGTGGTCGATGCGCAGGCCGGAGTTGGTTTGCCAATGATTGCGGAAGTAATCCCAGAAGGTGTAGAGGCGTTCTTCGGGATACACGTGGCGCAGGGAATCAGTCCAGCCCTGATCCAGCAGCCGCTGGTAGCACTCGCGGCTCTCGGGTTGCAACAAAGCATCCTTGAGCCAGGATCGGGTATTGTAGATGTCCATGTCGGTGGGCACGACATTGAAGTCACCGGCGAGCACCACGGGGTGATCGCTGCTTTGCAGGTCTTTGGCGTAATTGATCAGACGCTCGAACCAGGCCAGTTTGTAATCGAATTTCGGCCCCGGCTGCGGATTGCCATTGGGCAGATACAGGCAACCGACCAGCACGCCGTGCACCGCCGCTTCGATATAACGGCTGTGGGTGTCATCGGCATCGCCGGGCAAACCGCGTCGACTCTCCAACGGCTGCGCATCACGCGCCAGAATCGCCACGCCATTCCATGACGCCTGGCCCTGCCAGATTGCGCCGTAACCGGCGGCCTCCAGTTCGGCGGCGGGAAATGCGCTGTCGACTGATTTGAGCTCTTGCAGGCAGACGATGTCCGGTTGCTCGCGCTTGAGCCATTCCAGCAGATTCGGCAGCCGCGCGCGCATGCCGTTGACGTTGAAGGTGGCGATTCGCAGGTTTTTCATCGTCTGCAACTCCTGCCCGGTGGGATTGCAAATTGTGACCCTGAGAACGCCGCGCAGGTTGCATCCAATAACGGTGGGCTAGTTCAGACCCGATTGCGCAGCCATTGCAGAAAGCCTCTTTTCGGCGCGACCACGGGCGCGTCCTCGGTCAGCGACTGCGCCTTGTGCAGACGGAAATCGAGCAACGCCTGCATCGCATCATGAATGTCATGGCGCGCGTCCAGGCACGGTTTCAGGTAGGACTTCTCGATGCGATACAGGGCGCAGAAAGTCTTCGCGGAAAAATCCGCCGGCAGCGCGGTGTCGGAAAGAATCCCGGCCTCGCCGATCACCTCGCCCGGCCCCATGCGCCCGGATTCCAGTGGTGCACCATGGCGCTTGAGCGTCACCGATACCACGCCGGACTCAATGATGAACAAATGATCGCTGACCTCGCCGCCCGCCAGAATCGTTTCGCCGGCGCGGAAAGTTTGCAGGGTCATGTTCTGGCTGAAGGTGTCTTTTTCTTCCTCGCGCAGAGTCGAGAAGATCGGTGAGCTTTCCAGCAGCGCCCGTGGCCGCGACAACTGCGGTGCGGCGCTGGTCTCGTTGCTCGACAGCAGATTGACGCCGGAGGCCTGCAAATGCCGGTAAGCGAGGTCGAACAACTGATTGCGCACCACGCGCTTCTCGCCCATCGAGGCGACAAATCCACTGATTTCGTACTCCGCGCCGCCGCTGGCAGAACTCTTCAACGACACGCTGGGCGCCGGTGTGTCGAGCAATTGCCGGCAGCCTTGCATCGCCCGCTCCAACGCCTCGATCACTGAGCTGGGCCGGGCATGGGGGCTGACGGGCACGCTGACGGAAACGCCGAACATATTGCTCGGTCGGCTGAAGTTGATGATTTTGGCTTTCGCCGCCAGCGAGTTGGGAATCACGGCCATGCTGCCCTGACTGGTTTGCAGACGCGTGGCGCGCCAGTCGATGTCGGTGACGCGGCCCTCGGTGCCGTCGATGGAAATCCAGTCATCGAGTTGATAGGGCTTGGTGGTGTTGAGGACGATGCCGGAGAACACATCGCTCAATGTGCTCTGCAAAGCCAGGCCGACAATGATCGCCAACGCGCCGGACGTCGCCAGCACGCCTTTGACTGGCAGATCGAGCACGTACGCCAGCGCCGCAATGATCGCGATGAGGAAAATCACCGCGCCGAGCAAGTCCTGCAACAGCCGGCCGGTATGGCCGACCCGTTGCATCATCACCGCGCCGATCAGCACCGTCAGGGTCCGTGCACCAAACAGCCACCAACCGATCTGCAGCCCGGTTGCCGCCAGATGCAGCGGCACGTTGTCGGCCCACGGCGCCGGTTCCATCGGGTTGAGACCTTCGTTGAACAGCACAATGCTGAACAGGGCAAAAATCAGCACCCGCACCAGCAGCTTCCATTCACTGCCGCGAGAGCTGATCAGCCGCCACAAGCCAAGATCGAGCAGGATCAGGATCAACGCGCTAAACAACGGGTGTTCGGTCAGCAGAGACAGCATCAAACAACTCCGACAAAGGCCAATCGCGAGAAGATCGCACAGATTGGCACAGTGTAGGAGCAATTGATTTCGGTGGATGAGCACCGGCTTACAAACACTGCAAAACCCTGAGCTGACGAAGGCTGCGATCTTGAGGCTGTGGGACGCGGAGCGTCCCCGGCTGCATTCCCACGCAGAGCGTGGGAACGATCAGACGTTGAACAACCTGTGGGAGTTTCAGTTGCCAGTAAAGCTTCGGGTCAGGCGTGCATCTGGCCAAAGCGCCCGGACTGAAAGTCGGCGAAGGCCTGGTGGATTTCCTGCTCGGTGTTCATCACGAACGGGCCATGGCCAACGATCGGTTCGTCGATCGGCTCGCCACTGAGCAGCAATACCACCGCGTCTTCGCTGGCCTGGAGGGTGAGTCGATCACCGTCGCGTTCGAACAGCGCCAACTGCCCTACCCCAACCGATTCCGCACCGTTGACCAGCACCGAACCCTTCAACACCACCAGTGCGGTGTTGCGTCCTTCGTGCAGATCAAGCGTCAGCAACTTGCCGGCATTGAGGCGCAGATCCCAGACGTCGATTGGCGTGAAAGTCCGTGACGGTCCGGTGTGCCCATCGAATTCGCCGGCGATCAGACGCAGGCTGCCGGCGTTGTCCTTGAGCGCGATGCTCGGAATGTCGCGGTCGAGAATGGTCTGGTAACCCGGCGCGGCCATTTTGTCCTTGGCCGGCAGGTTGACCCACAGCTGGACCATTTCCAGCTTGCCGCCGGTTCGGGCGAAGTTTTCCGAGTGGAATTCTTCATGAAGGATGCCGGACGCTGCGGTCATCCACTGCACATCACCCGGGCCGATGGTGCCGCCACTGCCGGTGGAATCGCGGTGCTGCACTTCGCCGTCGTAAACGATGGTCACGGTTTCGAAACCACGGTGCGGGTGCTGGCCGACGCCACGCTGTTCAGTGGTCGGGGTGAATTCGGCGGGACCGGCGTGATCGAGCAGCAGAAACGGGCTGATGTGCTTGCCCAGATTGTCGTAGGAAAACAGCGTGCGCACCGGGAAACCATCGCCGACCCAATGGCCGCGCGGGCTGGTGTAAATGCCGATGATGTTTTTCATGGGGTCTCCAATGGATAAATGCATTGGATTAAGCCTAAACGCATATCGAATATTCGACTAGAGGGTGCAAATCGGCTTGAGTGTTCCATATGCAGAACAATTGAGCAGCGGCGCGCATTTCGCGAGCAGGCTCGCTCCCACAGGAGACTGCGTTGGCTCAGAGGCAGCGCGCGAGGCCGTGCATGGCTTCGCGCAACTTGTCGATGGCACGCTCGATAAACGCGTTTTCACCGTCTCGGCATGCCGTGTCCAGATCTGCACACGCCGCAACAACCCGCGCTGCCCCAACCATTTGCGCACCGCCCCTGATGCGATGGGCCAGCTCACGCAGGCCGTTGCGGTCGCCGACGCGGGTCTGATCCAAAGCCTGCAGATCGTCGCGCAAGCTATTGCCGACTTCCTTGCGCAAACGCTCGATCAACGAGTGATCGGCACCGGCCATCTGCTCCAGGGCACTCAGATCAATCTCGACGGGCTCGGCACTTGGCGTTTCATCTTCGTGGCGCTCGCAACGATGAGCGCCTTTCAGGGCTTCAGCCAGATCATGCAAGCGAATCGGTTTGAACAGGCAACCGTCCATGCCGGCATCCAGACAGCGCAGGCGCTCTTCGACCTGCGCATTGGCCGTAAAACCGAGGATCAGACAGGGCCTGCGGCCGCTGGCGGCTTCTTCGTTGCGAATCGCCTGCGCCAGCTCATAGCCATTGCGGCGCGGCATGTTGCAGTCGGTGATCACCACATCGAAGGCCTGGGTTCGCCAGCGGTCCAGCCCCTGTTCTCCGTCGCCCACGTCTACCGTGCGATGCCCCAATTCACTCAGTTGCCAGCACATCAGCAAGCGATTGACCGGGTGATCGTCGACCACCAACACGCTTAATACACAGGTCGCGGCTGCCGCCTCGGGCGTTGCCAGTGCGGTCGTCACCGACGTCAACAGCGGCAACTGGATATTGATTTTTACTCGCGTGCCTTGCCCGAGATCACTATCGAGACCCAGTGTGCCGCCCATCATTTCGCAGAGGTTACGGCTGATCACCAGCCCCAGGCCGGAACCGCTGCGCGCCGCTTGAAGGCTATTGCTCGCTTGAACGAACGGGCTGAACAGGCGCTTTTGATCTTCGCCGCTGATGCCGATGCCGTTGTCTTCGATGCGCAACAGCAAGTCCACTTCAGCGTCGGTCATGGCGATGACCTGCAAGCGCAAACTCACCTCGCCCGCCTCGGTGAATTTGATCGCATTGCTCAACAGGTTCGACAGCACCTGTTTGAAGCGCGTCGGATCAATCAGCACATCCACGTCGGCGCGCGGATCAAGTTCGATGCGCCACAACAAGCGCTTCTGCCGCGCCAGCCCTTCGAAAACCCGACACACCGATAACACCGTCTCGCGCAGGTTGGCCCGCTCCGGCGAGAGGGACAAATGCCCCGATTCGATACGAGCGATATCGAGAATGTCGCCAATCAACGCCAATAATTGCTGGCCGGCATTCGACGCCACCTGAATGGCGAGTCGATCGGTCACGCCCTCCTCTGCGCGCTTGAGGGCCAGTTCGAGCATGCCGATCAAGGCGTTCATCGGTGTGCGGATCTCGTGGCTCATGGTCGCCAGGAAAGTGCTTTTGGCCCGATTGGCCTCATCCGCTACGTCCTTGGCCTGTTGCAGTTGCAACAACCATTGCTGGCGCTGATGGATCTGCCGACGCTGCCAGCCGATCCAGATCAAGGCCAGCAGCAGCAAGCCTGCGGCGCCGGCAAAACCAAGCAGAATCTCGCGGCGATGGCGCGACCAATAGCTGTCCTCCACCACCACATCGTGGCTCCAGCGCTCGACCAGTTCATCCATTTGCTGCGGCGCGATGCTCAGCAACGCCTTGTTCAGGATCGAGTGCAGCAGCGCCGACTGCGGCGCCGTGGCCAAAGCGATGCGCGCCGGCTGATCGCCTACGGTGCCGGTAATACGCAGGCGGTCGCGGTATTGGCGGGCGATCAGAAAACGCGCCACCAGCAACGAACTTACCGTCACGTCGACCTGTCCACGGGCAATCAGCGCCATGCCTTCGGCGGGGCTTTTGACTTCGACCAGACGCAGTCCGGGCACCCGTTGCAGCAAATAATCGCGCAACGGATGCCCTCGATAGATGGCCAGGCGTTTGCCCGCCAGTTCGTCGAGCGGCAATGGATGTGGTCCGTTCGCTGCGCTGACCAGCACGAACGGATTGTTCAGATAGGCGCGGGTGAATTGCAGCTGCGCTTCCCGCTCGGTGCTCGGCGTCACCACCGGCAGAACATCGAGTGCGCCGGCCTGGAGCTGCTCGAACTGATCGTTCAAGGAGGTGCCACGCACGATCTCGAAATTCAGCCCGCTGCGCTGTGCAATCAGGCTCAGCAACTGCGCTGCCAGCCCGTTGAAGCGTCCATCGGCATCGAAAAACGCCAACGGCGCGAAGTCTTCGACAGCGCCGACCCGCACCACCGGGTGCTGATCCAGCCACTGCTGCTCGGCGGCGCTGAGCTGTACCCGCGACTGTTCGGCCATCTCGGCGAGGCCGACGCTCCAGCGCTGTTCGATCAGATGGCGACGCTCCATGGGCACGGCCAGCAAGGCCTTGTCGACGATGCGTTTGAGCACCACATCGCTGCGCAACAACGCAAAGGCGAACGGATTGGCATCAAGCCCCGACGGCCCGGCCAGTTGCAGGTCGTTGCGATAATTGGTGTTGATCAGGTAGTTGGCGCTGATGAAGTCGCCCAGGTACACATCGTCGGCACCGAAGGCGACCGCGCCGAGTGCATCCATGGCCGAAGCATAAAGCTGCACGTGGGCGCCGGGGTAGAACGCCTGAACATGGGCCAGTGGCAGGTAATCCTCGACCATGGCGATGCGTTTGCCTGCAAGGTCAGCAGGCAGTTTCTCGTCATGACGCGTCACCAGCATTGGCTGATCTTCAGCGTACGGCCGCGACAGAACAAAGGCCGGATCGGCGGCTTCGAAACTGTTCGAGGTGCCCAGGAGTTCGACGTCAGCGCGCTTGAGTGCGGCCATCAGTGCGGGACGATCGGCGAAACGCCGCACTTCGATCCTGATGCCGAGCAGTTGCGCCAGCAGATCGGCGTAATCGGCGGTCAGCCCTTCCAGCTCATGCTGATTGCGGGTGATTTCGAAGGGCGGGTAATCCGGGCCGGAGATGCCCATGCGCAAGACTGGATGCTCACGCAGCCACTGGCGCTCCCGATCATCGAGGCGGACCTGGATACTTCCCGGTTCGAGGCGCGCCAGCACCTCCAGCGTCTGCGGCTGGTCATTCGCCCCGACCGAGGCAACAAGCCCCAGCCACAGCAATAAAACCCGCAGTCCCTGCGTCATGTCGGGGTACTCAGATCAAGTGATTGCGCTTGGCGAACTCACGCAGAAGCACCAGCGAACCCAGGCCAAGTTTCGCCATCATGCGGGTCTTGTAGGTGCTGACGGTTTTGTGACTCAGGTGCATTTCCAAAGCGATGGCCTTGTTCGGTTTGCCCAGCGCCAGATTCACGAAGATGCATAACTCTCGATCGGACAGCTGCGCGATCAGCTCCTTTTCCGTGCGTTGCACGGCGTTGTACAGACCGCTGGTATTGGGCAATGCGGAGAAATAAGTGTGGCCGGACATCAATGCCTTGATGGCTTCGTGCAGCAGAGTCAGTTGATTGCTCTTGGTCACGTAGCCCCGTGCGCCGGCGCGCAGACAGCGCTCCTGGTAATGCGTGGGCTCATGCATGCTGAACACCAGCACCCGGCAACGCGCCGTTGGCGCCTTGATCTGGATTCGCGTCAGCACTTCCAGACCGTCCATCGATCCCAGCCCTAGATCGAGCACAACCAGGTGCGGATCATGCGCGCAGATCAACGGCACGACTTCATTGCCATTGGACGCTTCATGAATCTGCGTGAAGCCTTGAGCCTGCAGGACAATTCGAATGGCCGCGCGCACGACTGGGTGATCATCGACGATCAGCGCTGACTTCATTGGTACTCCTGCAAAATCGAAGACACCGCAACAGTCTGTCCCGGAGTCGGTGGCCGCGCCGGCACTGTTACATGGATGAGCAAGAGAATCACCTGTCAGGTCTGACAGTTGTGCAGAGTGTTTTTTTATGCATTGGCATGGCGCAACGACGCGTGAGAGTCAGGCGGCGCCTGGCGTTCGTCGCGAGCTTCGACTCTCGCCATCACCTGCCCGATGAGCTGTAAATTGGGCAATGGCGTCGGGCTGATCTGCGCGCTTTCCTGAGCAAAACCTGCAAGTGCCTGCAACGGTGCTGATTGCTCGTTGTAGATCAGAGCGTGGCGAACCTGTGGGTTATCGAGCAGAAAGCCCAGCAGATCGAGAGAGCCTGCCGCCAGTTCGGCATTGATCACGAGCACATCGAACGGCTCGCAGCCGTAGTCGACCAGGGTCAACAATTCGCCGAGAGTCTGCACCGGGGCGACGCGGTAGTAGCCGAGCGCGTTGAACAGGCGCTCGATTTTCATGCGATGAAAATGCTGCGGGTCGGCGATCAGGATGCGCAACGCTTTGTTGCTCATGGTCATTCTCCCGGTGAGGTTTGGGGAGGGCAAGACTACGCAAGCGTCGGGGATAGCTCTGTAGGACTTTTCCTAAAAATCCGGTCATTTATCCGGCGGCCCTGACGCACCAATATCCCCCGCGGGAGCGAGCCTGCTCGCGAAGGGGCTATACCAGTCAGAGACGTATTGACTGACACGGCGCCTTCGCGAGCAGGCTCGCTTCCACAGGGGAAAGCATTCCATGGCGGTTATTGCCAGCCGAACCGGCGGATGTAGAAGCCTTTAACGGCTTGGGTCAGCGCCATGTACGCCAGCAGAATCACCGGTAGAAACACGAAATACAGCGACGGCAGCGCCTGCAATTTGAAGTAATGCGCCAGCGGCCCCATCGGCAGGAAGATGCCCACTGCCATGATAATCGCCGTCATCACCAGCAGCGGCATGGCGGCGCGGCTTTGCAGGAACGGGATCTTCGGCGTGCGGATCATGTGCACGATCAGCGTCTGGGTCAGCAACCCGACCACGAACCAGCCGGACTGGAACAGCGTTTGGTGATCCGGCGTGTTGGCGTCGAACACGTACCACATCAAGGCGAACGTCGTGATATCGAAGATCGAACTGATCGGGCCGAAAAACAGCATGAAGCGCCCGACGTCAGCCGGCTGCCAGCGCTGCGGCTGTTTCAGCATCTCGTCGTCGACGTTATCGAACGGAATGGCGATCTGCGAAATGTCGTACAGCAGGTTCTGTACCAGCAGGTGCATCGGCAGCATCGGCAGGAACGGGATGAACGCGCTGGCAACCAGCACCGAGAACACATTGCCGAAGTTGGAGCTGGCAGTCATCTTGATGTACTTGAGCATGTTGGCGAAGGTGCGCCGCCCTTCGAGCACGCCCTCCTCCAGCACCATCAGGCTTTTTTCCAACAGGATGATATCCGCCGCTTCCTTGGCGATGTCCACCGCGCTGTCCACGGAAATGCCGATGTCGGCGCTGCGCAGCGCCGGCGCGTCGTTGATGCCGTCGCCCATGAACCCGACCACATGGCCGTTGCCCTTGAGAATGCCGACGATGCGCTCTTTGTGCGATGGCGTCAGTCTGGCGAAGACGTTGGTCGTCTCGACCGCCACCGCAAGCTCGGCGTCGCTCATGCGCTCGATGTCATTGCCCAGCAGCAAACCCTGTGGGGCGAGGCCGACCTCACGGCAGATTTTCGCCGTCACCAGTTCGTTGTCACCGGTCAGCACCTTGACCGTTACGCCATGCTCGGCCAAGGCCTTGAGCGCTGGCGCGGTGCTTTCCTTCGGTGGATCGAGGAACGCCACGTAACCGATCAGCGTCAGTTCCTGCTCATCGGCCAGGCTGTAAATCTCGCGCCCTGCTGGCATTGAGCGAGCCGCGACCGCCACCACGCGCAGACCTTCAGCGTTGAAGGCGCCGGTGACTTGGCGAATCCGCGCCAGCAATTCATCGCTCAAGACTTCATCGACCTCGCCGTGACGCACCCGACTGCACACCGCCAGCACTTCTTCCACCGCGCCTTTGCAGATCAGTTGATGGGGCTGACCGCGGCTCTCCACCACCACCGACATGCGCCGGCGATTGAAGTCGAACGGGATCTCATCGACCTTGCGAAACATGCTGCCGACTTTCAGTTCGCGATGGACTTCCACGTGTTCGAGCACGGCGACATCCAGCAGGTTTTTCAGGCCGGTCTGGTAGTAGCTGTTGAGGTAGGCCAGTTCCAGCACAGCGTCGGAATCCTCACCCCAGACATCGACATTACGCGCGAGAAAGATCCTGTCCTGAGTCAGGGTGCCGGTCTTGTCGGTGCACAGCACATCCATGGCGCCGAAGTTCTGGATCGCGTCGAGACGTTTGACGATGACCTTTTTGCGCGACAGAAACACGGCGCCTTTGGCCAGGGTCGAAGTGACGATCATCGGCAGCATTTCCGGGGTCAGGCCCACGGCAATCGACAGCGCGAACAGCAGCGCTTCGCTCCAGTCGCCCTTGGTGAAACCGTTGATGAACAGCACCAGCGGCGCCATGACGAACATGAAGCGGATCAGCAGCCAGCTGACCTTGTTGACCCCCTGCTGGAACGAGGTCACCGCGCGGTCCGTCGCGCCGACCCGTTGCGCCAGCGCACCGAAGTAGGTGCTGTTGCCGGTGGTGAGAATCAGCGCAATCGCGCTGCCGGAGACAACGTTGGTGCCCATGAACAGAATGTTGTCCAGCTCCAGCGGGTTACGCGTGTCGCGATCGGTCTGCCGGGTGAATTTCTCCACCGGCATCGATTCACCGGTCATCGCTGCCTGGCTGACGAACAGGTCCTTGGCGCTGAGCACGCGGCAATCGGCGGGAATCATGTCGCCGGCCGAGAGCACGATCAGATCGCCGGGCACCAGTTGCTTGATCGGCAGTTCCTGCCGTGACGCATCCCGGCGCAGCACAGTGGCGGTGTTGCTGACCATGGCTTTCAGCGCATCAGCGGCCTGATTGGATTTGCTCTCCTGCCAGAAGCGCAGCAGCGTCGACAGCACCACCATGGAAAAAATCACCACGGCCGCCTTGAGGTCTTCGGTCAGCCAGGAGATCACCGCGAGCAAGGTCAGCAGCAGGTTGAACGGATTTTTGTAGCAGTGCCACAGATGAGTCCACCACGGCAGCGGTTGCTCGTGCTCGACCTCGTTGAGGCCATGTTGCGCGCGCAGTGCATCGGCCTCGACTTCGGTAAGCCCCTCGCCGTGCGTGCCCAGCGCTGACAGCAACGCAGCGCTGTCTTCATGGGCGGCAGCGACTAGCGTGTTGGCCAGCGTCGGCGGCACTTCACGGTTGACCGATGTGTCATTGATCGAATCCAGCAACGCGAGTCGACGGAAGTGCCGGGCGATGTGGCGGCTGCGCAGAAAGCCTGCGAAAAATTCCTTGAGCGTGAGTTTCATGGCTGTGTCCCCTGTGGTCAGCCGGGAAACCGTCGAGCAGGTACCGCCGCGCCCTGGCACCGGGAAAACCGGCACGGCAAGGCGTGGCACGCCGGTCGGGAACGACAGGCGTGTCGATAGGCTGCGATGACGACTGAGGTCGCCATCACGCTTGGTTCAGCGTCGATGAGAAGGACGTCGAGACACGTTCCAGAACTGGCCGTGCACGGGATGCCGCTGCTCGCTGTTACGGCGAGACAACGGCAGGGAAAGGCTGCGCGTTATCTTGCCGAGAATCTGCCGGTGATCGAGACCGGCCGACAACTGTCACTCGAACAAGTACCCACTGTGGGTCTCCGCAATTGATCAAAACGCGCGCAGCTTACGCCCGCAGCTAAACGGCTGGAAGAGGTGTTTTCGGGGAATGTGGGGGGTGTTCAGGAAGGGTTCAGAATTTCCCCGCGATCGTTCCTGCGCTCAGCGTAGGAACGCCTCATCGGACGCTCCGCGTTCGGCTTCTGAAATGGACGCGGAGCGTCCCGGGCTGCATGCCCACGCAGAGCGTGGGAACGATCATATGTGGGGCTTTCCATGGCCCCTTCGCGAGCAGGCTCGCTCCCACATTCTGGCCTGCGTTCACAGAACCATTGTGGGAGCGAGCCTGCTCGCGAAGGCGATATGTCAGACAATGCAGATTCAGCTGGCAGTCGCCAACAACAGCTCCGCCACGGAACGGCTGTGCCCGCGCTGTTTGCCATGCTCGTACAACGAGCCAGCGATTTCATCGGCGCGAATCGGCAGCACCGACAGCAGCGTATCGCTCAGGCCATGGCTGGCCTGGCAGAAGCCCTGCATATATATGCCGGCCTTGCAGCGCTCGTCGGTGATCAGTTTGTAGTTGCGATCGACTTCGAATTGGCCGAGGTATTCCTCCAGCGGCGCGAGCAACTTGCGGTGCATCTGCCGCTCGTAACCGGTGGCCAGCACCACGGCGTCATAGATTCGCACCGTGACTTCGCCGGTGGCATTGTTGCGCACTGCCAGTTCGATACCGTTTGCCGTGGCAGTGGCGCTCTCGACGGTGGTCAGGGTGCGGAACGCATGACGGGCAATCCCGGAAACCTTCTGCCGGTAGAAGATGCCGTAGATGCGTTCGATCAGGTCGATGTCGACCACCGAATAGTTGGTGTTGTGGTACTCGTTGACCAGACGCTCGCGCTCGACGCTGTTCTGCTGGAACACCAGATCAGTGAATTCCGGCGAGAACACTTCGTTGACGAATGGGCTGTCGTCCGCAGGCTTCAAGGCCGAGCCGCGCAGGATCATGTCGACCTGCACCGACGGGAATGAATCGTTCAGGTCGATAAAGGCTTCCGCCGCGCTCTGCCCGCCGCCGATGATGGCGATGCTCATCGGTTGATTGTTCACACACGGCTGCCTGGCCATTTGCGACAGATACTGCGAATGGTGGAATACCCGGTGATCGCCCTTCAATGCTTTGAACGCCTCCGGAATGCGCGGTGTGCCGCCAGCGCTGACCACCACCGAACGCGTGGTACGCACGAATTGCTGGCCGTCGCTGCCCCGGGAAATCACCCGCAAGGCTTCGACCTGCTGGTTGTGCAATACCGGTTCGATGAACTGCACTTCTTCGCCATAACGGCTCTGCGCGGTGAACTGCCCGGCCACCCAGCGCAGGTAGTCGTTGTACTCCATGCGGCATGGATAAAAGGTGCCGAGGTTGATGAAGTCGACCAGACGCCCGTGGTGCTTGAGGTAGTTGACGAACGAGTAAGGGCTGGTCGGATTGCGCAGGGTCACCAGGTCCTTGAGGAAGGAGATCTGCAACTCGCTCTGCGTCGACAAGGTGTTGCCGTGCCAGCTGTAAGTGGCCTGCTTGTCGAGGAACAGCACATCCAGTTCGCCCTGGATCCGGCCCCGCTCTTGGAGGGCGATGGCCAGTGCCAGGTTCGAAGGGCCGAAACCGACGCCGATCAGGTCGTGAACGATGGGCGATGCAATTGCCTGTGTCATTTCCAGTGTCCTCTGGATGAACCCCTCAACGCGGGGAAATAAAGCCTGGGTGGCCTGACCGGCCTGAATCAGGTCAGCAGGTCGTCTGTTGAGTAGGAACGAGGACGATGAAAGGAAATTTAACCGGCGCGGCTCACTGGCCATCCCATTGCTGGATGCGCAGGCGGCAATGTTTCATGGCGTTGACGATGTGTTTTTCCACCAGCGCCCGGGAGATGCCGAGGGTCTGAGCGATTTCCGGATGGGACATTCCTTCGATCTTGCGCAGCAGAAAACTGTCGCGGCACAGCGGCGGCAGCTCGGCCAGTGCGCGCTGGAGCATTTCCAGACGCTGGCCGTGATCGAGGGTGCCGTGGGGGGACGGGGTGAAATAGCGCTCTTCGTTATCCAGCACGTCCAGCGATTCGACCTGGCGCAGCGCGTTGCGGCGGTGATCGTCGATAACCAGGTTCAACGCGGTGCGATAAAGGAAGGCCCGGGGTTGTTCGATCGGCACCTCGCTGGAGCGCTCCAGCACCCGTACATAGGCGTCATGCACCACATCCTCGGCGACCTGACGGTTGCCCAGTCTGGCGTTGAGGAAACACACCAGCTCACGATAGTAGTTTTCCAACATGACTCCCGACCGCATCGATGCCGTTTCTGTCCTTGAGCGCACTGATCAGACCTGCAAATCACGCAGTAGCAAGATAGTGGCAACTTGAGGTGCGTAATTTATAGTAATTCTCATATAGATTTAAAGAGTTGATTCCATATCCCGGACAAATAGTCGTGGCCCGGCTGCGGTAACTCAATGTGTCTGCGGCTAAATTCCGTCGCCCATGCCTCGTTTACAGGACAGCCCCTGTGTCTGTCGTGCCTTGCGACGGGCCGCAACCACTGGCCGGAACCCTGCATGAATCGTCCCCGCCCCGCCCGTCGCGCGCTGTTTGCCGCCCTCTGTCTGATTCCCGTGATCGCCGTCGCTGCCTGGCAAGTCTTGCCACCCGGTCGCGACGCCGTTGCCACTGTGCAGGTCAGCCGCGGCGATATCGAAAACAGCGTGACGGCGCTCGGCACCTTGCAGCCGCGCCGCTATGTGGATGTCGGCGCACAGGCTTCGGGGCAGATTCAGAAGATTCACGTCGAGGCTGGCGATACGGTCAAGGAAGGCCAGTTGCTGGTGGAAATCGACCCGTCGACACAGAAAGCCAAGCTCGATGCCGGGCGCTTTTCCATCGAAAACCTCAAGGCGCAGTTGCAGGAGCAACGCGCCCAGCACGATCTGGCGCAGCAGAAATACCAGCGCCAGCAGAAACTCGCCGCCGGTGGCGCCACCCGCGAAGAAGACGTGCAGACCGCGCGCGCCGAGGTTCGCGCAACCCAGGCGCGCATCGACATGTTCCAGGCGCAGATCCGTCAGGCCCAGGCCAGCCTGCGCAGCGACGAGGCGGAACTCGGTTACACGCGCATCTATGCGCCGATGAGCGGCACCGTGGTCGCCGTCGGTGCGCGCGAAGGCCAGACCCTCAACGCGCAACAACAGACCCCGCTGATCCTGCGCATCGCCCGGCTGTCGCCGATGACGGTGTGGGCCGAGGTTTCAGAGGCCGACATCGGCCACGTCAAACCCGGCATGACCGCCTACTTCACCACCCTCAGCGGCGGCACTCGGCGCTGGAGCAGCACCGTGCGGCAGATTCTGCCGGTGCCGCCGCGTCCGCTCGAACAGAACCAGGGCGGCAGCCCCACCAGCGGCCGCAGCGGCAGCGAACGCGTGGTTCTTTATACCGTGCTGCTCGACGTCGACAACGCCGATCACAGCCTGATGACCGACATGACCGCGCAGGTGTTCTTCGTCGCGCAACAGGCGCAAGACACTCTGACCGTGCCGACTGCCGCCCTGCAACCGGGTTCGCGTCCGCAGTGGCAGCGAGCGCAGATCGTCGCCGCCAACGGTGATATTCAGGCGCGCGAAGTACGCACCGGCATCAGCGATCGCCTGCGCACTCAGGTGCTGGAAGGTCTGGCTGAGGGCGAGCATGTTCTCAGCGCGCCGGCCACTGGTCATGGAGGCTGAATGCACACGCCCCTGATCGACCTGCGGCAGATCCGCAAAGCCTACGGCGGTGATGACAGCCCACTGGTGGAAGTGCTGCGCGGGATCGATCTGTCGATCCACGCCGGCGAGTTCGTTGCCATCGTCGGCGCCTCCGGTTCGGGCAAATCGACGCTGATGAACATCCTCGGTTGCCTCGACCGCCCCACCAGCGGCGAGTATCTGTTCGCCGGGGAAAATGTCGCGCAGCTGGACAGCGATGAACTGGCCTGGCTGCGCCGCGAAGCCTTCGGTTTTGTCTTTCAGGGCTATCACCTGATCCCGTCCGGCTCGGCCCAGGAAAACGTCGAGATGCCAGCGATCTATGCCGGCACCCCGGCCGCCGAGCGGCATGCCCGAGCTCACGCACTGCTGGAACGTCTCGGCCTCGGCACTCGCACTGGCAATCGTCCGCATCAGCTTTCCGGCGGCCAGCAACAGCGGGTGTCGATTGCCCGTGCGCTGATGAACGGCGGCCATATCATCCTCGCCGACGAGCCGACTGGCGCCCTCGACAGCCACAGCGGCGCCGAGGTCATGACCCTGCTCGACGAACTCGCCGATCAGGGTCATGTGGTGATCCTCATCACCCACGACCGCGAAGTGGCGCAACGGGCCAAACGCATCATCGAAATCCGCGACGGCCTGATCATCAGCGACAGCGCCGAGCACGCCTGCGCGCCGCCTGTGGCCAATCCCGGCGCGTTGCAAGCGGTTGACCTGCGCCAGCGCCTGAGCAACGGCAGCAACCAGACCGGCGCCTGGAAAGGTGAACTGGTCGACGCTGTACAAGCGGCGTGGCGAGTGATGTGGATCAACCGCTTTCGCACGGCGCTGACCCTGCTGGGCATCGTCATTGGCGTGGCCTCGGTGGTGGTCATGCTCGCCGTCGGCGAAGGCAGCAAGCGGCAGGTCATGGCGCAAATGGGTGCGTTCGGCTCCAACATCATTTACCTCAGCGGTTCGGCGCCGAACCCGCGTACACCGGAGGGCATCATCACCCTCGACGACGTCGCCGAACTGTCCACCCTGCCCCAGGTGGAACGGATCATGCCGGTCAACGGCTCGACCGCCGGGGTGCGCTTTGGCAATGCCGACCACAGCAGTTACGTCGGTGGCAATGACACCAACTTTCCGCAGATTTTCAACTGGCCGGTGATCCAGGGCAGTTACTTCACCCAGGCCGACGAGGACAGCGCCGCCGCCGTCGCGGTGATCGGCACCAAGGTCCGCGACAAATTGCTCAAGGATGTCGCCGACCCCATCGGTCAATACATCCTCATCGAGAACGTGCCGTTCCAGATCCTCGGCGTGCTTGCGGAAAAAGGCGCCAGCTCCGGCGACTCCGATAGCGACAACCGCATCGCCGTGCCGTATTCGGCGGCGAGCACGCGCCTGTTCGGCAGCCGCAATCCGCAATACGTGGTGATTGCCGCGAAGGACGCGCGCAAGGTCAAGGACGCCGAACAGGCCATCGAACAAGCGATGTTGCGTCGGCACCACGGCAAGAAGGATTTCGAGCTGACCAACAATGCCGCGATGATCCAGGCCGAAGCGCGCACGCAAGGCACGCTGTCGCTGATGCTGGGGGCGATTGCGGCGATTTCCCTGCTGGTCGGCGGTATCGGCGTGATGAACATCATGCTCATGACCGTACGCGAACGTACCCGCGAGATCGGTATTCGCATGGCCACCGGCGCCCGTCAGCGCGACATCCTGCGGCAGTTTCTCACTGAAGCGCTGATGCTCTCGGTGGTCGGCGGAATCGCCGGGATCGGCCTGGCGCTGCTGGTCGGCGGCGTGTTGTTGCTCAGCGGCGTGGCGATCGCCTTTCAAGGGCTGGCGGTGATAGGTGCGTTTGCCTGTGCGCTGGTCACCGGCGTCATTTTCGGCTTCATGCCGGCCCGCAAAGCTGCCCGGCTTGACCCGGTCACGGCCCTTACCAGTGAATGATCGACCTATGAAAGTGCGACTGACGTTCCTTGCCGCCAGCCTGTTGCTGGCGGCCTGCAGCAGCCCGGCGCCGCGCCTCGACAGCGGCGTGCAGCCACCGAGCGCGTGGCAGTCCGCCGACACCCCCGGCGCGCTGCAGAGCAATCAGCAATGGTGGACGCAATTCTGCAGCCCCGAACTGGAGCGGCTGGTGGAACAGGCGCGGCTGGGCAGCTACGACCTCGCCGCCGCCGTGGCGCGGGTCAGACAGGCCGAGGCCAGCGCAACCATCGCCGGCGCCCCGCTGCTGCCCGAACTCAAGGCCGGGCTGAATGCCAACCGGCAGAAACTGATCCACGGCAAGGGCTACAGCCAATTGGATGTCAGCCCGGAGAATCGCTCGCTGGACTATTACGATGCCGAGCTCAGCGCCAGCTACGAAGTCGATTTCTGGGGCGGTAAGCGTGCCGCCCGCGACAGTGCCGTGTTCGGCGTGCAGGCCAGCGAGTTCGACCGCGCCACTGTTGAACTGACCTTGCTCAGCGGCGTCGCCAACAGTTACACCCAGGCCCTGGCCTTGCGTGAGCAGGCGCGCATTGCCGAACTCAATCTGAAAAATGCGCAGAATGTGCTGCAGCTGGTGCAGACCCGCTTCGACGCCGGCAGCGCCACCGCCCTGGAACTGGCCCAGCAGAAAAGCCTGGTGGCCGAACAACAGCGTCGTCTGCCGCTGGTGCAACAACAGGCCCGCGAAGCACTGATCAGCCTCGCCGCTCTGCTCGGCCAACCAGTGCAAACGTTACCGTTGCCCACGCAATCCTTCGCCCAATTGCACTGGCCGGACATCGCCAGCGGCGTGCCGAGCGACTTGCTCAGTCGGCGTCCGGACATTGCCAGCGCCGAGGCCAGACTGGCGGCGGCGCAGGCTGATGTCACCGTCGCCCGTGCCGCGATGCTGCCGAAAATCACCCTGACCGCCAGCCTCGGCAGCGGCGCTGATCTGGCCGCCGATTTGCTGCGCACGACGTTCTACAACCTGTCCTCGGGGCTGACCGCGCCGATCTTCAACAACGGCCGCCTCAGCGCCGAACGCGACAAGGCCAAGGCGCGGCAGGACGAATTGCTGGAGACCTATCGCGGGGCAATCATCAACGGCTTCGCCGACGTCGAAAAAGCCCTCAGCAGCATTCGTGGCCTCGATGAACAACGGCAATGGCAAAGCGAAGAACTGAACCAGGCACAAACCGCCTTCGACATCGCCCAGAGCCGCTACCAAGCCGGCGCCGAAGACCTGCTCACCGTCCTGCAAACCCAGCGCACGCTGTATGCGGCGCAAGACCTCAACGTACAACTGCGCCTGTCGCGATTGCAGGCGAGCATTGCCTTGTACAAAGCGTTGGGGGGTGGTTGGGAGGTGATCTGAGGGCAACGCGTCGACTGAACTGACGCCTTCGCGAGCAGGCTCGCTCCCACAGGGAGCCTTGGTCGTGCCGAAAATTTCTGTCCAGACCGAATTTCATTTGTGGGAGCGAGCCTGCTCGCGAAGGGGTCCTGTCAGGCACTGATGCATCTGAATGACACACCGCCTTCGCGAGCAGGCTCGCTCCCACAAGGGGATTGCGAACTATTCTGAATATGTGTGTGTTGAACCAATCTAGAGCTGTCGGCCCTTGACCTTCAGGTGTCGCGCATACCAAGGGCGCTGCGGGACTTTGCGGAACAGCTCGGTCATGTTGTCTTCGTCGCCAAAAGTGATACGCAGCGCCAGCTTCATGGTCTCCGGGTCCATCTCCACTGAGCGTCCGACTTGCAGCCCGGGCACGGTGCTGCAGCCGTGGGTGTCGGGGCCGAGCCAGGGGTCGGCGACTTCCACCCAGCGTCCCGGCGCAAACCACGGCACGCCGTTGACTTCCAGACGGCTCACTTCGCCCGGATGAAAACGTTCATGGGCGCGGAACCAGTCTTCCAGGCGATCATCGATCCAACCATGAAAGCGCCAGAACACCGGGTTCACATGGGAGGAAAACGGATCACCGAGAAAGTCGTTTTCCGGCGCATACCAGCGCGCAGCGAAGTCCGCCTGATCGCGCGCCATCGGCACCGGAATGTCATTGGACGGATCCCGCGCCACCGAAGCCCAGCGCATGTGCAGCCAGTCGTGCAGGCCCAGTTCGACTTCCGAGCCGAACTGGCCAAGGGTCAATTTCGACAAGTAGCGCGGGTCACGGTACTGCGATTCCCATACCAGGAAATTGCTCTGGAAAGTCTCCGCCGCTTTGATGTCGCTGACCCATTTGGTGTACTCGTCATCACCCTCGGCCAGCCAGGTCGGCGGCAGTGAGTTGCCGTCGTGGTTGTCGAAATAACGCGCGAAGCCTTGGCGGTCCCGCTCCAGCTCAGGCTGCGGCTGCGGGAACGCCGGCCACGATGGCAAATCCTGCATCGAGCGGGCGATGCCAAGCATGTGCCGGTGCATAAAGAAAAAATCCACGCCCGAGCCATTGCGATCCTTGCTTGGCCCACGGGCGTCGCGTTCCTTGTCACGTGGCCCGGGCTGCCAGCCGATGCCGCGCAGCGATTCGCGTTTTTTCTCCGAGAGCTTGTGCCACTTGTCGCGGGTAGCGTGCCAGAGTTGGTGGAACAACCGATGCTCGGGCGCCACCAGCCAGGCCAACAGTTGCGGATTCAGACCGGTGCGTTCACGGGCCTCGGGAAAACGCCGCTTGATAGCGATGAAATGATTGTCCAGCTCGGGCAACGCCAACGGCCGGTCTAGGCGCAGCACTTGCCCGGTGAACGTGGCGCTGCCGGCATTGCCGAACGCCGCCCAGACTTCATCCAGTTTGACTTTGAATTCATACACCGGTGGCGCCAGCGGCTCATCGGTGCGCAGCAGGCGCCAATACATCTCGGCGCCGTTGCCCGGTGCCAGATCGCCAACCACTTGATAACGCACAGGCCCTTCGGCACGCAGATTCGCTCCGGTGTCGAGATAACCGCGCAGGCCGCGCCCACGATGAGCGATGTCGAGAAACAGTTCCAGACCTTGCGCAGGCAGACCATCAAGCCCCGCCGCCGCACCGGTAAAGCGAATGTCCCAGACCCCACGCAAATTGTCCGCCAGCTGTTGCCCGGCGGTGTCCGCCAGATCGACCGTGGCCTCGCCCGGGGTGATCGGAAACTCCTCGCGGGTCAATTCACGATGTGCATAAAAAGCGGCAGGCAGCGCGGCGCCCGTGAGTGCCATGCCCGCCATGAACCAGCGTCGAGAGATCGTCATTGCCCTACCTGTGTCAGCCATGAAGCAGGCTTTATCCAAGCTAGAACGTTTGCTCGGCGGGGAAATTTACGCCGCCGGCAAAACATCCCTGCGCCGCTGCCGGGCATTTGTAACGCACACCTAAATTAGCCGTGCAGCCACTCGTTCTTCCCAGATAGCAAAGGCCCCTGCGCCTGTACCTCGACGGCGAACCTGAATGAGATGGCAATGACAAAACCGCGTTGGAAAAAGGCTCTATTCATCGGCCTGCCGCTGGCCCTGGCGATCAGTGCCGGCGCAGGATTTCTGGCCTGGGATTACTGGAACAACCCCGGCTATCCGGTGAAGGTGATGAAACAGGCGACGGAGTTGCAGGACCGCCTGCTGTCGTTCGACAGCCACATCACCGTGCCGCTGAGTTTCGGCAGCCACGACCACGAAGCCGACAAGGATGGCTCGGGCCAGTTCGACCTGGTCAAGGCCAATCGCGGACGCTTGTCCGGCGCAGCATTGACGGTGTTTGGCTGGCCGGAAATGTGGAACGGCCCGAACGCCCCGCACCGTCCGACCGAGGGTTTTATCGAAGAGGCGCGCAATCAGCAGGAGGTGCGCTACAAGATCATTTCCGGGATTGTCCGCGACTTCCCCAATCAGGCCGGCATCGCCTACACACCGGATGATTTCCGCCGCCTGCACGGCGAAGGCAAGTTTGCGATTTTCATCAGCATGCTCAACGCCTATCCACTGGGCAATGACCTGAGCAAGCTCGACCTGTGGGCCGGGCGCGGTATGCGCATGTTCGGTTTCAGTTACATCGGCAACAACAGCTGGGCCGACTCGTCGCGGCCGCTACCGTTTTTCAATGATTCGCCGGACGCCCTCGATGGTCTGTCGGACATCGGCAAACAAGCGGTGCAGCGCTTGAACGATCTGGGCGTGATCATCGATGTTTCGCAGATGTCGACCAAGGCCCTCGAGCAAGTCGCCGAACTGAGCCGTACACCGCTGGTGGCCTCGCACTCGGCGCCCCGGGCGGCGGTGGATATCCCGCGCAACCTCAGCGACAAAGAACTGCAACTGATCAAGAACAGTGGCGGCGTGGTGCAGGTCGTCGCCTTCTCGCAGTACCTGAAACCGCTGACCCAGGGCACGCAGGACAAACTCAATGCGCTGCGTGCGCGCTTCGATCTGCCGCCACTGCCTAATCTGGCCATGGCGCTGATGCCGGGCGATCCGATCATCACCGCCTGGTCGGAACAGAAGCTCGGCCAATACGCCAGCGGCCTCTACGCGATCCTCGAAGAAGAACCGAAAGCCACTCTCAAGGACTTCGGCGACGCCATCGATTACACGGTACGCAAGATCGGTATCGACCACGTCGGCATTGCTTCGGATTTCAACGACGGTGGCGGCATCAAGGGCTGGGAAAACGTCGGCGAGATCCGCAACGTCACCGCCGAACTGCTGCAGCGCGGCTACTCCGAAGCGGACATCGCCAAGCTCTGGGGCGGCAACTTCATGCGCGTCTGGGATCAGGTACAAAAAGCCGCGAAACCGGCGCTGGCGTCGCGCCAGGAGGTGGCGCGACCATGACCGATCGTCGCACTTTTCTGAAACAGGCCGGCCTGCTCGCCGCCGCCCTGCCCCTGGGCGCCAGCCTGACTGCACCGGCGGCCGTCGCTGCCGTGCCGAATGCCTCGCGGGACAAATGGGCGCAGTTGCGTCAAATGTTCGATCAGGATCCTCAGGCGATTCACTTCGCCAATTTCCTCGTCACCTCGCACCCCAAACCGGTGCGCGAAGCGATCGAACGCCATCGCGCGGCGCTGGATCTGAATCCGGGTCTGGCGATGGATTGGGATCTGGGCGTCACCGAGAAGCGCGAAGAAAACGTGCGCCACTGGGCCGGCCAGTATCTGCAAGCCAAACCGGCGCAGATCGCCCTGACCGGCAGCACCACCGAAGGTCTGGCGATGATCTACGGCAGTGTGCAGGTGCGCGCGGATCAGGAAATCCTCACCACGGTTCACGAGCACTACTCGACGCGCAATATTCTCGATTTCCGCAGCCGGCGTGACGGCACGCGCGTGCGCAAACTCAAGCTGTTCGAAACCCCGCAGAGCATTTCTATGGATCAGGTGCTCGACACGATCAATCGCAACATCCGCCCCGAAACCCGCGTGTTGGGCATGACCTGGGTGCATTCGGGCAGCGGCGTGAAGCTGCCGATCCGCGAAATCTCGCAATTGGTCGACGAGCACAACCGCCAGCGTGCCGATCAGGATCGGCTGATCTACGTGGTCGATGGCGTGCACGGATTTGGCGTCGACGACCTGAGTTTCCCGCAGATGAACTGCGACTTTTTCATCGCCGGCACGCACAAGTGGATGTTCGGCCCGCGCGGCACCGGCATCGTCTGCAGCCGCACCGAAGAACTGAAATACGTCAGCCCCAGCGTGCCGACCTTCTCCGAGGCCACGGCTTTCTCGACCATCATGACCCCGGGCGGCTACCACGCTTTCGAGCATCGCTGGGCGCTGGACGAAGCCTTCAAGTTGCACCTGCAACTGGGCAAGGCCGAAGTGCAGACGCGCATTCATCAGCTCAACAGTTACCTCAAGCAACGCCTGCAAGAGCACCGCAATATCGAGTTGGTGACCCCGCTCGACTCGCAGTTCTCCGCCGGCTTCACCTTCTTCCGGATCAAGGGCCAGGACAGCGACGCAGTGGCCGCCTGGCTGATGCAGAACCGGGTGATCTGCGACGCGGTCAGCCGCGACGTCGGGCCGGTGATTCGCACCGCCCCGGGCTTGCTCAACAGCGAAGCCGAAGTGGATCGCTTCATGGACATCCTCGGCAAAAAGCTGCGTGCCTGATCCTCGATTGCCGTTTTCCTTTCAAAGAGACGACTCATGAAAAAGCCTCACGCGTCACTCACCTTCAAAGCCCTGCCCGCATTGGCGCTGAGTGCCCTCTGCGCTGCCCTGTTGCCCGGCACCGCGCACGCGGCGACAGCACCCGCTGCGGGCAAAGTGTTCAAGGATTGCAAGGACTGCCCGGAAATGGTCGTGTTGCCGACCGGCAGTTACACCATGGGCACGCCGGACGATGAGGTCGGCCGCCAACCCGACGAAGGCCCGCTGCACACGGTGACGTTCAGCAAACCATTCGCTATCAGCCGCTCGCAGGTGCTGGTGGGCGAATGGGACGCCTATGTCCGCGAAACCGGCAACAAGCCCTACGACTTCGATGACCGCCCCGGCCGCCGCTGCACCGCCGGCAAGCCGGAATTCAAACAGACGCCACGCGATCCGGCCGTATGCATGAACGTCGCCGAAGCCCAGGGCTACATCGACTGGCTGTCGAAAAAGACCGGCCACGCCTATCGCCTGCAAAGCGAATCGATCCGCGAATACGCCGCGCGTGGCGGCAGCACCGGGCCTTTCCCCTTCCCGTTCGATGAGGGCAAGGATTACCAGATTTCCAAGCACGCCAACACCTACGGCGCGGCCGACGGCTACAACTTCACCTCGCCGGCCGGCACCTTCCCGGCCAATGCATTTGGCGTGTTCGACGCCCACGGCAACGTCTACGAATGGACCGCCGACTGCTACCACCCGGACTACTCCGGCACGCCCGCCGACGGTCGCCCATGGACCCAGGAAAATTGCGAACGCCAGGTCATGCGCGGCAATGACTGGGGCGAGGCGCCGATCTTCTCGCGCTCGGGCAACCGCAACAGCAGCTGGCCGACCAGCAAGGGCGACTGGCTGGGCTTTCGCGTAGTACGCGACCTCTGATCCCGCCCTCGACGAGCGCAGCCACGCCTGCGCTCGTTTAAAGAAACTCCGCGACCATTCGTTTTCCTTAAGTACCGGCACTCCCTCCGCATCGAAGCAGGAATCCTCCATGACCAAGCCTACGCGTGGGGCGATCAACGAATTGTTCGCCCTGCTCAAGCCCTTCCGCCTGATCGTCTCGGCGTCCATCGTGCTCGGCATGCTCGGCGGCCTGAGCGTCACCGTGCTGCTGGCGACCATCAACAACGCCCTGCATTCCGATGACGGCCTGACCCGCACCGTGGTGATGATCTTTGCCGGCCTCTGTGCCCTGGCCCTGCTGACCACGATCCTGTCGGACATCGGCACCAACTACGTCGGCCAGCACATCATCGCCAAACTGCGCAAAGAGCTGGGGGAGAAAGTCCTGTCGGCGCCGATCGACCAGATCGAACGCTATCGCAGCCATCGCCTGATCCCGGTGCTGACCCACGACGTCGACACCATCAGCGACTTCGCCTTCGCCTTCGCGCCCTTGGCGATCTCCATGACCGTGACCCTTGGTTGTCTCGGCTATCTGGCCATGCTGTCGTGGCCGATGTTCCTGATGATGCTGGTGGCCATCGCCATCGGCACCACCATCCAGGCCATCGCCCGGGCCAAGGGCATGCGCGGTTTCTACGCCGCGCGCGATTCCGAAGACGAACTGCAGAAGCACTACAACGCAATTGCCGAAGGTGCCAAGGAACTGCGTATTCACCGCCCGCGTCGCCAGCGCATGTTCGTCGCCGGCATTCAGAAAACCGCCGAGAAAATCTGCGACACCCAGATCAGATCGATCAACACCTTCGTCATCGCCAAGTCGTTTGGCTCGATGCTGTTCTTCGTGGTCATCGGCATGGCCCTGGCCCTGCAATCGCTGTGGCCGAGTGCCGACAAAGCGGTGATGAGCGGATTCGTTCTGGTGCTGCTGTACATGAAGGGGCCGCTGGAACACTTGATCAGCACCCTGCCGATCATCAGCCGCGCGCAGATTGCCTTCCGCCGCATTGCCGAACTGAGCGAACAGTTCTCCTCACCGGAGCCGCACCTGTTGCTGCAGGATCAGGGCAGCAAGCCAGCCGCCGTCAACAGCCTGGAACTGCGCAACGTGCGCTACGCCTTCCCTCCCGTGGAAGGCAGCGAACCGTTCCGCCTCGGGCCGGTGAACCTTCGTATCGAACAGGGCGACATCGTGTTCATCGTCGGTGAGAACGGCTGCGGCAAGACCACGCTGATCAAATTGCTCCTGGGCCTGTACGCGCCGACCGAGGGCGAAATTCGCGTTAACGACAAGCCCATCACTGCGGTCAACCGCGACGATTACCGGCAGAACTTCACGACGATCTTCGCCGACTACTACCTGTTCGATGACGTGATCCAGGGCGATCGTGAAGTGCCGCAGGATGCCACCCGCTACCTCGAGCGTCTGGAGATTGCGCACAAGGTCAGCGTGCGCGACGGCGCCTTCAGCACCACCGACCTGTCCACCGGTCAGCGCAAACGCCTGGCACTGGTCAACGCCTGGCTCGAAGAGCGCCCGGTGCTGGTGTTCGATGAATGGGCGGCGGATCAGGACCCGACCTTCCGGCGGATCTTCTATACCGAGCTGCTGCCCGACCTCAAGCGCCTGGGCAAAACCATCATCGTGATTTCCCACGACGACCGTTACTTCGACGTCGCCGATCAACTGGTGCGCATGGAGGCCGGCAAGGTCAAAAGCGAACTGCAAACCGCTTGATCGAGGCAGCCGCGACCGGGCCGGAGAAAAAACTTTTCCGGTTTGCCGCGGCTTCCTCGTCTTAATGAGATGAATAAGAACCATTAACAACTATACCTGCCAAGGTCTTAACCTCATGTCCGCATCCCGTTTCATGCTTCGCCCTCTGACTCGAGCCCTGCTGATGCACGGCGCGACCCGCACACGCCTGGCTGGTAGCGGCCTGGGTCTGGCACTGACCCTCGCGGCAGCGCCGTATGTCCAGGCCCAGGAATGGACCCTGAACATCCCGGCCCAACCGCTGGCCCAGGCCCTGCAGACCCTCGGTCAGCAGACCAGCCTGCAAATCATCTACAGCCCGGAAAGCCTGCAAGGCCTGCGCTCCAGCGCCCTCAACGGCCGCTATCAGGATGACGAGTCGCTCAAGGCCATGCTCAGCGGCACCGGCATCCGCTATCAGCGTGACGGCAACACCGTCACCGTGCTCGGCCCGGCCACCAGCGGCAGCGCGATGGAACTGGCGCCGACCAACGTCAACGCCAACCGCCTCGGCGCCACCACCGAAGGCAGCAACTCCTACACCACCGGCGGCGTGACCATCGGCAAGGGCGTGCACTCGCTGAAGGAAACGCCGCAGTCGGTCACGGTGATGACCCGCAAGATGCTCGACGACCAGAACCTCAACACCATCGAACAGGTGATGGAGAAGACCCCGGGCATCACCGTCTACGACTCGCCAATGGGCGGCAAGTATTTCTACTCGCGCGGTTTCCGCATGACCGGCCAGTACCAGTACGACGGCGTGCCGCTGGACATCGGCAGCAGCTACGTGCAGGCGGACAGCTTCAACAGTGACATGGCCATTTACGACCGCGTGGAAATCCTCCGCGGCGCGGCCGGCATGATGAAGGGCGCGGGCGGCACCGCCGGCGGCGTCAACTTCGTGCGCAAGCGCGGCCAGGACACCCCGCACACGCAGCTGTCGCTGTCGGCCGGGACCTGGGACAACTATCGCGGCCAGGTCGACACCGGCGGCCCGCTGAACGACGCCGGCACTGTCCGTGGCCGCGCCGTGGTGACGCAGCAGACCCGTAAGTATTTCTACGACGTGGCTGAACGCCGTGATCAGATCTACTACGGCGCCCTGGACTTCGACCTCAGCCCCGACACCACCCTCGGTCTGGGCATGGCCTATGAAGACGTCGACGCCACCCCGTGCTGGGGCGGCCTGCCGCGCTACGCCGACGGCTCCGACCTGCACCTGAAACGCTCCACCTGCCTGAACACCTCGTGGAACAACCAGCGCAGCAAACGCGCCACCTACTTCGCCGACGTCAAACACCAGTTCAACGATGACTGGTCGCTGAAAGTTGCCGGCGTCTACTCGCGCAACACTCAGGACATGGAATATTCCTTCCCGAGCGGCACAGTGCCGTTGGGCGCCACCGCCACCAACACGCTGATGCTCGGCAGTACCTATGATTACGATCAGCGCGACTACGGCTTCGATGCTTACGTCGACGGCAAATTCGACGCCTTCGGCCAGCAGCACGAACTGATCGTCGGCGCCAACGCCAGCCGTTCGCACAAGGACGACTTCTACGCGGTGGCGGCATTGCCACAGCGCCAGAACGTGTTCAACCCGAACCACAACATCCCGCAGCCGGATGAAAGCTACTACCTGGCCAACGCCTCCCGTGGCGGCCCGGTGGACATGCACATCAAGCAATACGGCGCCTACTCGATCGCCCGCCTGAAACTCGCCGACCCGATGACCCTGGTACTCGGCAGCCGGGTCAGCTGGTACAAATCCGACACCGATTCGGTGCAGTACTTCCGCGGCGAAGGCACCGAGGTCAACACCCAGTCCACCGAAAGCGGCCAGGTCACGCCATTCGCCGGCCTGCTCTACGACCTCAACGACAACCTGACCGCCTACGCCAGCTACACCGACATCTTCACCCCGCAAGGCTCGTACAAAACCATCGACGGCAGCACGCTCAAGCCGCTGATTGGCCAGAGCTACGAGCTGGGGATCAAGGGTGAGTGGTACGACGGTCGCTTGAACACCACGTTCAACCTGTTCCGCACCATCCAGAAAGACGCGGCCCAGGATGACCTGCGATGCGAAGACAGCTCCTGCCAGATCAACTCGGGCAAGGTCCGCGCCCAGGGTTTTGAAGCTGAAGTCAGCGGTGAAGTGATCGACCGCCTGCAATTGCTGGCCGGTTATACCTACACCCAGACCAAAGTGCTGGAAGACGCCGACGCCACTCAGGATGGCGCGGTCTACAACTCCTACGTGCCGCGTCACCTGTTGCGCGTCTGGGGTGATTACGCCCTGAGCGGACCGCTGGGCCGTGTGACCATTGGTGCGGGTGTCAATGCGCAGACAGGCACTTACCGTGTCTCGCCTCTGGGCGGGGACAATGTCGACGGCGCGGGTTATGCGGTCTGGAACGGTCGCATCGGTTATCGGATCGATGACACCTGGTCGGTGGCGTTGAACGGCAACAACCTGTTCGACAAGCGTTATTACGCGACCATTGGTACCGAGGGGTTCGGTAACTTCTACGGGGATCCGCGCAATTTTGTGATGTCGGTGAAGGCTGATTTCTGATTGGTCTTAGTTGTGTGGAAGCCCCGCTTTGGCGGGGCTTTTTGTTTTTCGGGTTGGGGGCATATCCGTTGCTGCGGTGAAGGCTACTTTGGGTTCCGCCCTTACGGCGGGTCACCTTTTCCAAACGCCGGAGTGCCGGCCCAGCGAAAAGGTAACCCAAAAGGCTTTGCCCCGGCGTACGGCCCGCTCGCTGGGGCTCGGGGTACCTTCCGTTACGGGACCGATCCGGGCGCAGCCTGCCGAAGGGGCAAAAGATCAAGAGCCAGAGCAAAAGCCCCTCACCCTAGCCCTCTCCCGGAGGGAGAGGGGACTGACCGAGGTGTTCAGGCGAAATACGCCGACTTGCGATATCGAGTCGAATGCAGATACTGAAAAGCCCGCAAATCGGCTCCCTCTCCCTCGGGAGAGGGCTGGGCGGGCGGCGTTCCGATGAGGGGCGAATCCAACACAGATCCAAAGCAGACCACACGCTTTTCACCACTCAACAATGAGCGTTAGCTCGAGTGCTTTTGATCTTGCTTTTGATCCACCGGCGACGTCGGAAGGCTGAGCGGAGGGATTGATCCGGGGGTGGGAGCGCAGCGACCGTCTGGCGCAGCCAGACACAGCGGAAGGAGGTGCAGCGAAGCAAACCGGAGCCGCTGCGCCCGGATCGATCCCGCAGCGAAGGAACCCGAGCCTGCGAGGGCCGAACGCAGGAGCTAGCGTTTTTTGCTTATTTTTTTTCTGGGCCGGCATTCCGGGCGCTTGTAAAAAAGTAAGTCGCCGTCAGGCGAAACCGCCAGCAGCCGCTACCAAAGCAACGGATATTCACCCCATCCAAAAAGCCCGCGCAAGCGCCCCACCCACCCTCGAATAAACCTCCAGAACCCCAGGCACCACCGTCCCCAACCGCAACAAATCATGAGTCACCCCGGCACAAACCTCGACCTCGACCTCAACCCCCTGCCCGCGCAGCCTGTCGACATAAGCCTGCCCCTCATCCAGCAACGGATCAAACCCGGCGAGCAGCACAATGGCCGGCGCCACCCCACGCAGATCCTCCGCCAGCAACGGCGAAAAGCGCCAATCCAGATAATCCTCCGGCCCACGCGCATAGTGCTGATAAAACCACTCCAACGTGTCGTTCTCGAGCAAATACCCCTCGCCAAACAACAGCCGCGAATCATGCACCCGCGAAGCATCGGTCACCGGATAACACAACAACTGCGCCTTGGGCGCGATAGCCACCGTGTGCGGCTGCCGCACCGCCTGAATCGCCAGCACCGTCGCCAACGTGGCACCCGCGCTGTCGCCACCAAACGCAACGCGCGAACCATCCAGGCCGAGGCTCGCAGCCTGTTCGGCCAGCCAGGCCAAAGCGTCCTCGCCATCCTCCAGCGCTGTCGGAAAGCGATGCTCCGGCGCCAGTCGATAACCGACCGAGAGCACCGCACACGGCGTGCGCTGGCAAAACTCGCGGCAGACGCCGTCGTGGGAATCCAGACTGCCAACGACAAATCCGCCACCGTGGAAATACACCAGCACCGGCAGCGGCGATTCAATACCGTTGGGCCGATACAAACGCAACGCCAGCGCCGCACCATCACGGGCCTGTGTTTCGATCTCGGTGACTTCAAGATCCTGCGGCGCCGGCCAGCGCAGTTGCGCGGTGGTCTGTTCGAAGGTGGCGCGGGCCTCGCTCGGGCTTAGTTGGTGCATGGCCGGCAGGCCGGCGTCCTGGCTGTCTTGCGCGAGGTCAAGGAAAGCTTCCAGATCAGGGTGTAACGACATCGTTAAAAATCCTTGTATCTGCAATAAGACGGGCGCGCCTGCGCAGCGCCCGCGCAAAAGGCCGGGTGATCAACCCACCCGCGCCATGCAATGTTCGATCAACGCTTCAAGCTCGCGCTGGTAATCGCTCATCAGCGCATCCATGGTGCCGGCGCGGTAACGCTGGCTGCTGTAGATGCAGCGCAACGCCAGTTGCCCGTCATAGACCTGGCCGACAATTTCCAGCCAGTTGCCCAGGTTCGCCTTGAGGCTGTAGTTGTCGCCGGTCTCTTCCAGTGCCGGCACCAGCAACGCCTGTTCGTCGAAGCTCTGGTCGAACTGTCCGAGGTAGTTGAAGGTCACCCGTGCCTGCGGCAGTGCGGCCAGTTGCGCCGAAATGTCCGGCCCGGCCAGATGACGCAGCACGCCATAGCCGATGCCCTTCTGCGGTACGCCCGCCAGTTGCGCCTGCACATCGATGATCGACTGGCCGATGTCGTCGCCGTCCGGGCGCAAACGCACCGGGAACATGCTGGTGAACCAGCCGAGGCTGCGGCTCAGGTCGATCGATTCGAAGAGGTCTTCGCGACCGTGACCTTCAAGCAGAATCAGCGCCGACGGTTGCTGACTCCAGCGGCACAGGGCGCGGCTGAGCGCCGACAGCAGCAAGTCGTTGATCTGCGTGCCGTACACCGCCGGGGCCTGTTTGAGCAGTTGTTCGGTGTGCTCGCGGGAAAGCTTGAGCCGCGCCTGCGCCTGTTGCCGCACGAGGTTCTTGCCGCGCGGGTTGTCGCACGGCAGATCAACGCCGGGCTGATCCAGTTGCTCCAGCCAATAGCTCAATTCCTGCTCGGCAATCACTGGCGCCTGCGCCTGCAACGCCTCGGCAAACGAACGATAACTGCTGGTGCGAATAGGCAGTTGCGGTGGCTGCCCCTGTACGCACGCCTCATAAGCGACTTTCAGGTCGTCGAGCAGAATCCGCCACGACACGGTGTCGACCACCAGGTGATGAATCACCACCAGCAACCGCGCCTGACCATCCGGCAAGGCCACATGCATGACCCGCCAGACCGGCCCGTCATCGAGTTTGAGGCTGCGCTGCGCGAGGTTGGCCAAGGCTTCGACCTCTTCGCTGCTTTGCGCTTCGCGGCGCCACAGCACAGCCTCGTCGGACAAGCGGGTGCTGTAGCGCTGCAACCAGCGCCCGCCGTCGTTGGAAAAACGCAGGCGCAGCGAATCGTGATGTTGTTCGATCAAGCCCAGCGCCTGTTCGAGTGCATCGAGATCCAGCGGCTGACGTGCGCTGAGCAGCAACGACTGGTTGTAGTGATGCGCCTCGGCCATGCCTTCGGCGAAGAACCATTGCTGGATCGGCAGCAAATTGAACGCGCCCTCTGCGGCAACCTGAGTCAGGTCCGGCAGCGCTTGCCCGGCGCCCTCCTTCGCCACTTGCTGCTCGAGAATGCCGGCGATGGTTTGATAGCGCATCAGATCGCGCAGCTTCAGCTCCATCTGCAGCGTCGGGTGGTTTCTCACCCGCGAGATCACTTGCAGGCTGAGGATCGAATCGCCGCCCAGTTCAAAGAAGTTATCGCTGATACCGACCTGCCCGACCTGCAACACCTGCGCCCAGATTTCCGCCAGCAGGCGTTCCTGCTCGGTGCGCGGGGCAACATATTCGTCGCTTTTGAACTCCGGCTCCGGCAGTGCCTTGCGATCAAGTTTGCCGTTGGGCGTAACCGGGAACGCGCTGAGGCAGACGATCTGCGCCGGCACCATGTATTCCGGCAGCGAAGAACGCAGCCTGGCCTTGAGTTCATCGCCGATATCATCACCCGTGGCGGTGACCACATATCCGATCAGTTGCTTGCCGGAGGCATTGTCGCGGGCAATCACCAGCGCATCGCTGACCGCCGGCAACTGACGCAGGCTGGCCTCGACTTCGCCCAGCTCGATGCGGAAGCCACGCACCTTGACCTGATGGTCGATGCGCCCGACGTAATCGACCACGCCGTCCGCGCGGCGGCGCACCAGATCGCCGCTGCGGTACAGGCGCTCGCCAGGGGCAAACGGGTTGGGCACGAAGCGTTCGCCAGTCAGGTCGGGGCGCCCGTAATAACCGCGAGCGACGCCGTAACCGCCGATGTACAACTCACCGGCAAAACCCGGCGGCAGCGGATTCAGATCGTCGTCGAGCACGTACAGCGAGCGCGCACCGACCGCGCGGCCGATCGGCGCATACGCCGCTTCGCAGTGCTGGCTGATGGCGACTTTCCAGAGCATCGGCGTGACCACGGTTTCGGTCGGGCCGTAGCCGTTGGTGAAGAACTGCGGACGCAACGCGGCTTTGACCTGTTCGAAGGTCTGCTCCGGCACCGCATCGCCACCGAAGCAGTAGATGCGCACTGGCGGTGGTGCGATGCCGCTGGCGGCGGCGTACTCGGCGAGTTGTTTGAGATAGGCCGGCGGGAAGCAGGCGATGGTCACGCCGTAATCGTGCAGGGCCTGATAGGTCTGCTCCGGCGTCCACAGGCAACCGTCGCGAATCACCAGACGACCGCCGCTGTACAAGGTACTCAGCCAGCGTTCGTGAGCGCCGTCGAAAGCGAAGGACATGAAGTGCAACTCGCAACTGCTCGCGTCCATTTCGTACAGCTCGGCGATGGCCTGGCAATGCATGCTCAGCGGTCCCTGCGTCACGGCCACGCCTTTCGGCCGTCCGGTGGAACCGGAGGTGTAAACCAGATAGGCCAGGCCCTGCTCGTGAACATCGCAGACCGGGGCGGCATCGCTGTAAAGACTGCGATCGAGTTGATCGATTTCCAGACGCCGCACGCCTTGTGGTGCAGGCAACGTCGCGCGCAGGCTGGTTTGCGTCAGCAGCAGGGCCATGCGCGAATCTTCGATCATGTACGCCAAGCGCTCCGGCGGGTAATCGATGTCCAGCGGCACGTACGCCGCACCGCTCTTGAGCACGGCGAGGAAACTCACCAGCATTTCCAGCGAGCGTGGCAACGCCACGCCGATCACCACTTCCGGCCCGGCGCCATGGGCAATCAGGCACTGCGCGAGTCGATTGGCCTGCCGCTCCAGCTCTGCGTAGGTCAGGCTTTCGCCGGCGCATTGCACTGCGATCGCATCCGGTTGCTGTTGCGCATGACGACTGATCAGCTCCGGCAACAGGCGCGGTTCATGGCGGTGCGCCGGCTCGGCGCTCCAGGCCTGCGCCGCTTGCCATTGTTCGGCGGACAGACGCTGCAAGTTGCCCAGCCGCTCATACGGCGCGGCCATCATCGCCGCGAGGGTGTTTTCCAGGGTCAGGCGAATGCCATCTACCGCCTCGGCGCTGAAGTGGCTGCGCAGGTACAGGTACTCGATCGACAACTCGTCGCCGAGCATCACCGCAAGGTCCATCGGCACGTTGGTCACGCCGTGGCCAATGGATTTGCCGAAGGTCAGCTCGGTGTCGGTTTCTTCCTGCAAGCGCTCGTCGATCGGGAAGTTCTCGAACACCACGATGCTGTCGAACAGCGCCTGACCACCGAGGTTCGACCAGCGCTGCACATCGGCCAGCGGTGCCTGGGAGTAATCGCGAATGTCGAGGTTGTAGGCCTGCACTTCACCCAGCCAGTCGGCCAGACGCTGATCGGCCTGCGGGGTCTGAATGATCGGCAAGGTGTTAATGAACAGGCCGAGCATGTTGCCGACGTTCGGCAGACTTTCCGGACGCCCTGATACGGTGGCGCCGAAGGTCACCGTCTGCTGGCCGGTGTAGCGTTGCAACAGCAGCAGCCACGCGCCCTGGATCAGTGTGTTAGGGGTGATGCGCAGGTCGCGGCAGAACTCCAGCAGGCGTGAGGTTTGCGCCTTGTCCCAATTCGAATAGAGCGCATCGTGACCGGTAACGTCGGCACTGTGGCGCGGGTGCATCGCCTGACTCAGCGCGGTCGGTTCGTTGACCACCGCCAGACGCGCCTTCCAGAACAGCTCCTGGGCATCCTGATCCTGCGCCTGCAACCAGGCAATGAAGTCGCGATAGCGGCCATTTTCGCCAGTCACCTCGCCCGTGGAGTAGTACTGCAAGACCTCGCCGAACAGCCGCGAGCTGCTCCAGCCGTCCATCAGGATGTGGTGGCTGGTCCAGATCATCTGGTACTGCTCGTCGCCCAGCTGCAGCAGGGTCACCCGCTGCAATCGCGCTTCAGCCAAGTCGAAGCCCAGCGCACGATCAGCGCTGGCGAACTCGGCAATCGCCGCCTCGCTGCAGTCCTGCCCACGCCAATCGAGCACCTGCATCTGCAGCGGCGCATGGCGATGGACGACCTGCAGCGGTTTGGCCAGGCCGTCCTGCCAATGGAAACTGGTGCGCAGGATCGCCTGACGCACAATGATGAATTCCCAGGCCCGGCGGAAACGCTCAACGTCGAGGCCCTTGATCGGCAGGCTGACCTGTTGCACGTAAAGGCTGCTGCCGTTATCCGACAGGGTGTGGAAGAGCATGCCTTCCTGCATCGGCGACAGCGGATAAACGTCTTCGATCAGCTCCGCCGGCACCGGCAAGGCATCGAGCTGCGCCTGATCCAGTTGCGCCAACGGGTAGTCGGCAGCGCTGGCGGATTGCGCGTCTGCATGCGAAACCACTGCGGCCAGTTTCTGCACCGTCTGCTGCTGGAACAGGTCTTTGGGCGTGAAGCAAATGCCCTGCTGCCGCGCGCGGCTGACCAGTTGAATCGAGATGATCGAATCACCGCCGAGGGCGAAGAAATTGTCGGTCACGCCGACCTGCTCGATCTTCAGAATGTCCTGCCAGACCTCGGCCAGCTGCTGCTCCAGCGGCGTCGACGGCGCGACATAATCGCGTTGTGCCTGGCTGGCATCCGGTGCCGGCAAAGCCTTGCGATCAAGTTTGCCGTTGGGTGTCAGGGGCAATTGTTCGAGGAACAGCCACTGCGCCGGCACCATGTAGTCCGGCAGATGCGCCTTGAGCGCGGCTTGCAACTCAGCACTCAGCGCGTCCAGTTGCGCGGGGCTTTGATCGGCCTCGGCCGGTACCACATAAGCCAGCAGTTGCTGGCCGCCAACGCCGTCCACCGCCAGCACCACGCCTTCGCGTACGCTGGCCTGGGCCAGCAGACGCGCTTCGATTTCGCCCAGTTCAATACGGAAGCCACGCACCTTGACCTGATGGTCGATGCGGCCGACGTATTCGATACGGCCGTCGTCCATGAAACGCGTCAGGTCGCCGGTGCGGTACATACGCTCGCCGTTGCTCGCCAACGGGTTGGGCACGAAACGTTCGGCAGTCAGGCCCGGGCGCAACAGATAGCCACGGGTGATGCCCTCACCGGCCAGATACAGCTCCGCTGCGATGCCGACCGGCGCTTGCTGCAATTGCTCGTCGAGCAGGTGCGCAGTGGTATTGCGCAAAGGCCGGCCGATATTGGCCTGGCCACCGAGTTCACGGCGGGTCCAGGTCGAATACGTGGTGTCTTCGGAAGGCCCGTACAGATCGTAAACGTGGGCGACCGAAGTTTCGCGGTACAAGGTGTCGACCAGCGCCTGCTTGAGCGGCTCGCCGGCCAGATTGATGATGCGCACACACGACGGGATCTGGCCGATGCGTTGCAACGCGGCAATCGCCGACGGCACGGTGTTGATCAGGCGCACCTGATCACGCTCGGGCAAGTCCGGCAGCTCCAGAGCATTGCGTGCCATGACCATGGATCCGCCGCGCGCCAGGGTGACGAAAATCTCCCACACCGACAGGTCGAAGCACACCGACGTCGAGGCCAGCACGCCTTGCAGATCGTCCTCGCTGTAGACCTCGGCGGACCACTGGATCAGCGCCTGCACGTTGCGATGGGCGATGGCCACGCCTTTCGGTTTGCCGGTGGAACCGGAGGTGTAGATCACGTAGGCCAGATTGGCCGAGTCGGCGCGCGCCGGCAGGTTGTCCGGCGCTTGCGCGGCGAACGCCTCGCCGCCGGCCTCGACCAGCACCACGTGGGCTTCGCTGGGCGGCAGTTGCGCCAGCAAGGCTTGCTGGGTCAGCAGGACTTTCGCCTGGCTGTCGTCGAGCATGTAGGCCACGCGGTCGGCCGGGTAGTCCGGGTCCAGCGGCACGTAGGTGCCGCCGGCCTTGAGCACCGCCATCAGGGCGATCACCAGTTCCGCCGAACGCGGCATCGCTACGCCGACGCGTACTTCGGCGGTGACACCCAGTGTCACCAAATGCCGGGCCAACTGGTTTGCCCGCCGGTTCAGTTCGCCGTAGCTCAGCGCCACGCCGGCATGACTCAACGCCAGTGCCTGCGGATGCGCTGCGACCCTTGCTTCAAAGCTCTGCGAGATCAACCGCTCGGCCGGATAAGCCGCGTGATTGTCGTTCCACTGCGCCAGCGTCTGACGCTCGGCCAGCGGCAGCAGACCGATCTCGCCGAGTGCCCGTTGCGGCGCCTCGATAAATTGCTCCAGCACTTCACGCAGATGCGCGGCCAGAGCGAGCACGCTGCGTTCGGCAAAGTGCTCGGTGAGGTAGTTGAAATCGAGGTTGAGCACTTGGCTGGCGCCGGCGATCAGGGTCAGACCGTAGTTGGTCTGCTCGCGATGCTCCAGACCGGAAAAACGCAGCCCGCCCGGATTGGCCTCCAACGCATCGGACACCGGGTAGTTCTCGAACACCAGCAAGGTGTCGAACAACGCTTCGCCACTCAACGCGGCCAGACGTTGAATGTCCTGCAACGGCGTCTGTTCGTAATCGCGCAACAACAGGTTCTTGTCCTGCACACTGCGCACCCAGTCACCGACGCTGAGGCTGGCCTGCGGGCTGGCGATCACCGGCAAGGTGTTGATGAACAGCCCCAGCTGTTCTTCGATGCCCGGCAAATCCACCGGCCGCCCGGAAACCGTAGCGCCAAACGCCACCGTGGCCTGGCCGGTGTAGCGCTGCAACACCAGCAGCCACGCGGCCTGCACCAGGCTGTTGAGGGTCACCTGTTGCTGACGGGAGAAGCTGTTTAGACGCTGGGTCAACGCTTCATCGAAATGCAGCCGATGCATCTGTTTGCCCGGCCCGGGCACGGTGCGTCCGTGACAGGCCGAGGCCAGTCGGGTCGGCTCGTCGAGTTCGGCCAGTTGCCCGCGCCAGAATTCCTGCGCCCCAGCCTTGTCCTGGCCCTGCAGCCAGACCAGAAAATCGCGATAGCGGCCCTGCGCGCTCGGCACTGGCTGGCCGGCGTAATCCTGCAGCACTTCGCCGAACATCCGCGAGTTGCTCCAACCATCCATGAGGATGTGGTGGCAGGTGAAAATCAGTCGATGGCGATCGTCGGCAGTGCGCAGCAGACACAGGCGCAACAGCGGCGGATTCTGCAGATCGAAGCCGCGTTCGCGGTCGGCCTGCGCCCGTGCTTCAAGCACCGCCGGCAGATCGGCGGCATCGCGCACATCGATTTCCGGCATTTCCAGGGTCAGTTGGCGGTTGATCACCTGCAACGGTGCATCGAGGCCATCGCGGCCCCAGATGAAACCGGCGCGCAGCACTTCGTGGCGGTCGACCACCCGCTGCCAGGCTTGCTGGAACCGCGCGACGTCGAGGCCGTCGATGTCCAGCAGCATCTGATAGACGTAGGCGCTGGCGTCGGCGTCGTACAGGCTGTGGAACAGAATGCCCTGCTGCATCGGCGCCAGCGGATAAATGTCCTCGATGCGCTGGGCGGCAATCGGCAGGCTGTCCAGATGCGCCTGGGACAAACCGGCCAGCGGCACGTCGGACGGCGTGAGGCCGCCCGCATGGCTGAGGCAGTGCTCGATCAATTCGTTCAGTGCCACTTCGTAGGCGCGGGCCAGCGCGGCGATGGTCGCCTCCTCGAAGACGTCGCTGCTGTAGGTCCAGGTCAGGCTCAACTGGCCCTGATAAACCCGGCCATCGATGGTCAGCCAGTTGGCCATCGGCGCGTTTGCGTCCTGACCGGCGCCCTTGTCTTCGGTGGCAGGCCGCCACAAGGCGTCTTCATCGAAGTTGTTATCGAACTGCCCGAGGTAGTTGAACGTCACCTGCGGTTGCGCCAGTTCACGCAGCGCCGCTTGTGCGTCGGCGGTGCCCAGATAACGCAGCAAGCCATAGCCGATGCCCTTGTTGGGGATCGCGCGCAGTTGCTCCTTGATGCCTTTGATCGAGCTTTCCAGGCTGGCGTTTGGTGTCAGGCGTACCGGGAACATGCTGGTGAACCAGCCCACGGTGCGGCTCAGGTCGATGTCATCGAAGAGGTCTTCGCGGCCATGGCCTTCGAGCTGCACCAACGCGCTGTCGCTAGCGGTCCACTCGCAGAGCACCCGCGCCAGTGCGGTCAGCAGCAGGTCGTTGACCTGAGTGCGGTAGGCCGCCGGGGCCTGTTGCAGCAGCTGGCGAGTGCGTTCGGCGTCCAGCCGCGTGTCGACGCTGCGTTCGAAGCGGTTGTTCAATTGGCCCTGCGGATTATCCAGCGGCAAACCGAGCGGCGCGTCGCGCAACTGTTCGCGCCAGTAGCTCAGTTCGCTGCCCAGCGCCGTGCTGCGCGCATGTTCTTGCAGGCGCAAACCCCAATCCTTGAACGCGCTGGTCTTGGCCGGCAGGTGCACGCGCTGTCCGCTGCTGATCTGCTGATAGGCGCTTTGCAGGTCTTCGAGCAGGATTCGCCACGACACGCCATCGACCACCAGGTGATGAATCACCAGCAGCAGACGCTGACTGGCGTCCGGCAAATCGATCAGCGCCGCGCGGATCAGCGGGCCGTTGTGCAGGTCGAGGCTGCGTTGCAGATCCAGGCACAGCGCTGGCAATGCCGCGCTGTCGTCCAGCGTGAAAGTGCGCAACAACGCTTGTGGCTGATCCGCCGCGCCGTGGCTTTGCTGCCAGCCCTGCTCGGTTTGGCGATAACGCAGACGCAAGGCGTCATGCTGTTTTTGCACCTGCGCCAGGGCCTGTTGCAGCGCCGCAGCTTGCAGGGTTTTCGCCGGGGTCAGCAGGATCGACTGGTTCCAGTGATGCCGCGCCGGGATGTCACTGTGGAAGAAATACTGCTGGATCGGCGTCAGCGGCGCGTCGCCAAGCACTTCGCCCTGCTCCGTCTGCACCGCGTCGCTCTGCTGCGCAACGGTGGCCAGACGCTGCACGGTCTGATGCTGAAAAATGTCCTTGGGCGTAAAGCGAATGCCGGCCTGCCGCGCGCGGCTGACCACTTGAATCGAAATGATCGAATCGCCGCCCAGCTCGAAGAAATTATCGTGAAGCCCGACCCGCTCGACCTTGAGCACGTCCTGCCAAATCTCCGCCAGACGCTGTTCCAGTTCGCTGCGCGGCGCGGCGTAGGCCTCTTGCACGTGCGCAACGTCCGGCTGCGGCAGTTGTTTGCGATCGAGCTTGCCGTTGGCGGTCAGCGGCAGCCGGTCGAGGAACGCCCAACTGACCGGGACCATGTAATCCGGCAGGGTTTCGCGCAGGTGCAGCTTGATCGAATCGCGCAGCGCGCCCTGCTCGTCCGCATTCAAAGTCTCAACCGGCACGACCCAGGTCGCCAGTTGCTGGCCGCTGAGGCCGTCCACCGCCAGCACCACCGCTTCGCGCACCTGTGGATGCTTGAGCAGTTGCGCTTCGATTTCACCGAGCTCGATGCGGAAACCACGGATCTTCACTTGGTGGTCGATACGGCCGATGTACTCGATCACCCCATCGCCGCGCAGGCGTGCGAGGTCGCCGGTACGGTACAGACGCTGGCCGGCCTTGCGGTTGAACGGGTCGGGCACGAAGCGGGTGGCGCTCATGCCGGCCTGATTCAGATAGCCACGGGCCAGACCGGCGCCAGCGATGTACAACTCGCCAATGCAGCCTTGCGGTACCAGGTTCAGCGAGCTGTCGAGCAAGTACCACGAAAGGTCGACAATCGGTGCGCCGATCGGGCTGCTGTGATTGCTCTGCAGATCCGCCAGCGACAACGGCCGGTAAGTGACGTGCACGGTGGTTTCGGTAATGCCGTACATGTTGATCAGCGTCGGCGTGCGGTCGCCAAAACGCTCGAACCATGGACGCAGATTCTGTACTTCCAGCGCCTCGCCACCGAACACCACATAACGCAGGGCGTTGCTGCGGCTCGACTCGCAGGCGACCTGCATCAACGGCTTGAACGCCGACGGCGTCTGGTTCAGTACCGTGACATTTTCATCGCACAGCAGCGTGTAGAAATCCTCCGGCGAACGGCTGACATCGTGCGGCACCACCACCAGTTTGCCGCCGTACAACAGCGCGCCGAAAATCTCCCACACGGAAAAGTCGAACGCGTAGGAATGGAACAGCGTCCAGCTGTCCTGCGGGCCGAAATCGAACCAGTGCGCGGTGGCGCTGAACAGGCGCATCACGTTGCCGTGCGGCAGTAGCGCGCCCTTGGGTTTGCCGGTGGAACCGGAGGTGTAGATGACGTAGGCCAGATTGTCCGGCGTGGTCAGGCATGGCGGGTTGCTTGCGATGCCGTGTTCCGGCGCCTGATTCAGATCGAGGCAGATCAGCCCCGGCGGCAGCGGCAATTGCCCGAGCAAATGCCCCTGGGTCAACAGCAAGTGAATGCCGCTGTCGTCGATCATGTAGCTCAAACGGTCATCCGGGTAGCTCGGGTCCAGCGGCACATAGGCGCCGCCCGCTTTCAGCACCGCGAGAATGGCGACGATCATGTCCAGCGAACGCTCCACCGCAACGCCGACGCGCACGTCCGGGCCGACGCCCTGCTCGATCAGCGTATGCGCCCACTGGTTGGCGCGGCTATTGAGTTCAGCGTAGGTCAGGCGTTGTCCTGCGAAGGTCACGGCCACCGCGTCGGCATGCCGCTCGGCCTGGGCCTCAATGGCTTGCTGGATGCACGGCGTCAGCGGTTGTTCAATCAGCGACGGATTCCATTGCGCCAACAGCTGTTGCTGCTGGCCGGCGTCGAGCATCGGCAATTGGCCGATGCGCCGGGTCGGCTCGGCGACGATCGCTTGCAACAACGCAGTCCAGTGCTGCGCCAGGCGCTCGATGGTCGCTGCGTCGAACAGGTCAGTGGCGTACTTGAGCACCGCTTCGATGCCGTGGGCCTGTTCGGTGGTGTTGAGGGTCAGGTCGAATTGCGCGGTCTGGCTCTGCCATTCCAGCGGTTCGATGTTCAGGCCGTTGAGGCGTGTCGCGATGCTCGCGCGGCGCTCGGCCTGGTGGTTGAACATCACCTGGAACAGCGGACTGTGGCTGAGGCTGCGGCCCGGCTCCAGCGCTTCGACCAGTTGCTCGAAGGGCAAGTCCTGATGCGCCTGCGCCTCCTGCGCCGTCTGTTTGACCTGACGCAGCAGTTCGATAAACGGCAGCTCTGCGTCGATGTCCGCCTTGAGCACCTGGGTGTTGACGAAGAAGCCGATCAGGCGCTCGATTTCCACCCGGCCACGGTTGGCCACCGGCACGCCGACACGGATGTCGCTTTGCCCGCTGTAGCGATGCAGCAAGGCCTGAAACGAAGCCAGCAGCAACACGAACAGGGTGACGTTTTCCTGCCGGGCAAAGGCCTTGAGGGCATGGCTCAGCGCCGGATCAAGAATCAGGTTATGGCTGGCGCCGGCAAAGCTTTGATCGACCGCGCGCGGGCGATCCAGCGGCAGTTCCAGCACCGGTTGTTCGCCGCCGAGCTTTTCCTGCCAGTAGGCCAGTTGGCGCTCCTGCTCACCGGCCTCCATCCACTGGCGCTGCCACAAGGCGTAATCGGCGTATTGAATCGGCAGGGCCGGCAGACCGGCGTCGTGACCGAGGTTGAAACCGGCATAAAGCTGCACCAGTTCCTCGATCATCACTTGCAACGACCAGCCATCGGAAACGATGTGATGCAGGGTCAGCACCAACACATGCTCATCCGGGTTGACCTGCAGCAGCGCGGCACGCAGCAACGGGCCGTGCTGCAGGTCGAAAGTCTTCTGGCTCTGGGTCTGCACGAAAGCCTCGATCGAGTGCTCCGGGTCATGCGCCAGATCAGTGCTCAGGTAATGAATATCGAGGGTAAAAGGTCCTGCGGGCAGGACCACTTGCAAGGGTTGCGCGCTGTCTTGAGAGAACACCGTGCGCAAGGTTTCGTGGCGTTCGATCAGCGCCGCAATGCTGCGTTCCAGTGCCGGCACATCCAGCGGCCCTTGCAAGCGCAGGGCCGTCGGAATGTTGTAGGCCGCGCTGTGCGGTGCCCACTGCCAGAGGAACCACTGGCGCTGCTGAGCGTAGGACAGCAGCAACGGCTCTTCAGCCGTGCGCTTGAAAACCGGGGCAATGTCAAAGAGGTTGACGCCTTTCTGCTTGAGCAGAACCGCCAGAGCCTTTCTTTGCTTAGCCGAAAGTTGTCCTACCGACTCGATTAACTCTTGCACGCGTTTTTCCCTCTCAAGAAATCAGTTTTTCCAGATCATCGAGGGATAGACGTTTGAGGGCCTCCAGTGATTTAGCCAATTCATCCTGAACGGGCGACATTTCGACGCGCAGGGCTTCGATCCGCGCGCAGAAGTCCTTGAGCGTGTCGGTCTCGAACAGCGCCTTGAGCGGCACCTTGTCGCCGAGACGCTCCTGCACCCGGGTCACCACCAGCGTCGCCAGTAACGAATGGCCGCCGAGCTGGAAGAAGTTGTCCGCCAGCCCTACCCGCTCGACTTCCAGCACCTCCTGCCAGATCGTCGCGACCTCCCATTGCAGATCGCTTTGCGGTGCATGGTATTGCTCCTGCGTCGGGCTCTCGCCCAACGCCATCAGCGCCTTGCGATCGAGCTTGCCGTTGGGCGTCAGCGGGATCGCGTCGATCAGGTGCAGATGCCCCGGCACCATGTGCGCCGGCAAGCGACTGGCCAAGGCATTGCGCACCCGCTCGGCCAGCGTCGACCGCTCGCTGTCCGGCGCGGCGACGAGGTAGGCATGCAGGTGTTTGCCAGCGGCGCCGTCCTGCGCCAGTACCACCGCCTCAAGGATATCGTCGAGTTCCAAGAGGCGCGCTTCGATCTCGCTGAGTTCGATGCGGAAACCGCGAATCTTCACTTGATGGTCGGCGCGACCGATGTACTCGATGTTGCCATCGTCGCCCTGGCGCACCAGATCGCCGGTGCGGTAAAGGCGCTCGCCATTGCTTGCGTAAGGATTCGGCACAAAGCGTTCGGCGGTCAGCGCGGCGCGGCGCAGATAGCCGCGCGTCACCCCGGCACCCGCCAGATACAGCTCGGCCGCCACGCCCTCGGGCGGCACCTGCAACTGACTGTCGAGCAGGTACGCAACGGTGTTGTCCAGTGGCCGGCCAATGTTCGCCCGGCCCTGCGGCGTGCGCAGGGTGAAGGTTGAATAAGTGGTGTCCTCCGACGGCCCGTAAAGATCGTAGACCTGCTGCACCTGAGTGCTGGCGTAGAGGCTGTCGACCAGACTCTGCTTGAGCGGTTCGCCGGCCAGATTGATCGTGCCGACCGAAGCCGGAATCTGTCCCGCCCGTTGCAACGCGGCAATCGCCGACGGCACGGTATTGATGAGCGTAACCTGATCGCGCGCCGGCAAATCGGCCAGCGCCAGAGCGTTGTCGGCCAGCACCAGGCAGCCACCGCAGGCCAGCGTGACAAAGATTTCCCACACCGACAGGTCGAAGCAGATCGACGTCGAAGCGAGCACGCCGCGCAATTGTTCTTCGCGATAGACACCCGCTGACCACTGAATCAGCGCCGACAGATTGCCGTGGCTGATCGCTACGCCTTTCGGTTTGCCGGTGGAACCGGAGGTGTAGATCACGTACGCCAGATTGTCTGCCGCGAGATTAACCAGTGGCGCAGCATCCGGGCATTCGCTGGCGACGCTCTCGTCCACCAGCAGCACCTGTGCGCTCAAGGTTTCAGGCAGCATCGCCAATGCCGCTGGCTCAGTGAGCAGCACCGCCGCGTGGCTGTCGTCGAGCATGTGCAGCAAGCGTTCCTGCGGGTAATCCGGGTCCAGCGGTACGTAGGCGCCACCGGCCTTGAGGATCGCCAGCAAGCCGACCAGCATGTCCGGCGTGCGGCGCATGCACACGCCGACGCGCACCTCCGGCCCGACGCCCATGCCTTGCAGCTTGTGCGCCAGGCGATTGGCTCGGGCATCGAGGTTTTGGTAAGCGATGGACTGCTCAGCGAACAGCACCGCGTTCGCCTGCGGCTGACGTTGCACCTGCGCGGCGATGTGCGCCAGCACTGTGCGTTGATCCGGCATGGTAACCGGCGCCTTGCCCCACTCGATCGCTTGTTGCCGTTGTGGCTCGGCGAGCAGTTGCAGCGCGCCCAGCGGCTGCGTGGCGTCGGCGAGGAACTGCTCGAGCAGGCCTTGCAACTGCGCACTCAACGCATTGATCGCTTGAGCGTCGAAACTGGCCTGATCGTAACTTACGCCCAGACTCAGCTCGCGGCCGGTGACCGCGACCAGCGTCAGCGGATAGTTGGTCTGCTCCTGCCGGCGGATCGCCGAGAACTTCAGGCCCGTCTCAGGGCCCTGCGCCAGCGCTTCGGCCATCGGATAGTTCTCGAACACCAGAATGCTGTCGAACAATGCCCCGGCACCCGCCCCGGCCCAGCGCTGAATGTCATACAGCGGCGTGTGTTCGTGCTCGCGCAAGGCCAGGTTGAGGTCTTGCACCTGTTGCAGCCATTGGCTGACGCCGATCTCCGGCGATGGCGCCGCCACCACCGGCAGGGTGTTGATGAACAGACCGATCTGCTGCTCGACGCCCGGCAAATCGGTTGGCCGTCCGGCGACCGTCGCGCCGAACGCCACGTGATCCTGCCCGGTGTAGCGCTGCAACAGCAGCAGCCACGCCGCTTGTACCAGCGTGTTAAGGGTGACTTTCTGCTCGCGGGCGAAGCGGTTCAGTTCGGCGGTCAGCGGTTCGCTGAACACATGCTCGTGATCGGCATAGCCGCTGGCCGCGTGCCTGACCGGCATGGCACTGGCCAGTCGCGTCGGCTGTTCAAGGTCCGCCAGCGCCGCACTCCAGAACTGTCGACTGGCCTGCTGATCACGCTGGCCGAGCCATTCGATGTAATCGCGATAACGCCCCTGCCCTGCGCTCGGCGCGATGCCGGCGTAACGTTGCAGCACTTCGCCGAACAACTGCGAAGTGCTCCAGCCGTCCATGAGGATGTGATGGCAGGTGTAGATCAGGTGATGAGTGTGCTCATCGATGCGCACCAACGTCACGCGCAACAGCGGTGCGTCGAGCAGATCGAAGCCACGTTGCAAATCTTCAGCGGCAAGATGATCAAGCGCTGAATCCAGGCCAGCGCGACCGCGCCAGTCCTGCACTTGCCACGGCATCTGCACGCGGCTGCGCACCACTTGCACCGGCGCGGCGGCATCCTGCGGCCAGACGAACGCGGTACGCAAAATATCGTGAGCATCGACGGTCTGCTGCCAGGCCTGGCGGAAGCGCTCGGCGTCGAGCTGCTCGACGTCGACGCGCAGCTGATTGGTGTAGGCCGGGCTGTCCGGCTCGTTGCGGCTGTGGAACAGAATGCCTTGCTGCATCGGCGACAGCGGGTACAGATCGACGATGTCACGCGGCGCCATCGGCAATGCAGACAGCTGCGCCTGGGTCAGGTTGGCGAGGTTGAAATCCGAGGGTGTCACGCCACCTGTGCCGCTCGCGCAGCAATGTTCGATCAGGCGTTCCAGTTCGCGGCGGTAAGCCTCGGCCAGCGCCTCGATGGTCTCGGCGCGGTACATGCCGGTGCCGAAGGTCCAGGTCAGTTCCAGCTCTCCGCCGAGAACCTGACCGTCAACACTCAGCCAATTGCCCAGCGGCGCTTGCCCATCCTGATTGGCGCCGGTGCTGTCAGCGCTTGGCACGAACAACGCGCCCTGCTTGGCGCTGAACGCGCCGTCGAACTGACCGAGGTAATTGAAGGTCACCCGTGGTTGCGCCAGCGTCTGCAACTCGGCAGCACGCGTGAGGTAACGCAGCACGCCATAACCGATGCCTTTGCCCGGCACGGCGCGCAGTTGCTCCTTGATCGCGCACAGCGACGCAGCGGGATTGGCCTGCGGAGTCAGGCGCACCGGGAACAGGCTGCTGAACCAGCCGACCGTGCGGCTCAGGTCGATGTCGTCGAACAGGTCTTCACGACCATGGCCTTCGAGCTGGATCAACACGGACGGCTGCTCGCTCCAGTCACACAGCACCCGCGCCAAAGCCGTCAGCAACAGGTCGTTGATCTGCGTGCGATAAGCCGCCGGGGCGACTTTCAGCAGCTTGTCGGTCAATGTCTGGCTCAGGCGCGTACTGGCGCGGGCGGCCTGGGCGCGGGTCTGGCTGTCCACGGCGAAATCTTGTGGCAGTGCCGCGTCTTCCGCCGCCAGGGTCTGGCGCCAATAATCGCGTTCGCCGGCAAGCGCTTCACTCTGCGCATAACGATGCAACTGCTCGGCCCAGTTGTGCAGCGAACTGCTCTGGCCCGGCAACACCGGCGCCGTCCCCGCCGCCAATGCCTGGTAAGCCTGCTGCAAGTCCTCAAGCAGAATGCGCCACGACACGCCGTCGACGACCAGGTGATGGATGACCAGCAACAAGCGCTGCTCGGCATTCGGCAGAGTGACCAGCACCGCGCGCAGCAACTGCCCGCGGTGCAGATCGAGGCTGCGCTGCGCCGCGTCGGCCACGGCCGGCAAGGCATCGAGACTGTCCAGCTCGCGCAGCCAAAGCAGTTCGGCATCGCGCTGAGTCTGCGGCAACGCCTGCCAGCTATCGCCCGACTGCACAAAGCTCAAGGCCAAGGCCTCGTGCTGTTCGACCAACGTCGCCAGCGCCTTGCGCAAATGCACGGCGTCCAGCGCCAGGGTCGGTTGCAGCATCACCGACTGGTTCCAATGCTGGCGCTGGGCAATCGGCGTCTCGAAGAAACGCACCTGAATCGGCAGCAACGGCAACGGCCCGCGAGCCACTGGTGCCGCGACGGCAGCCGGTTTGGCTTCGATCAGTCTGGCCACAGCAGCCAGTTGGCCGATGGTCTGTTTTTCGAACAACTGCTTGGGGCTGAGCTTGATGCCCTGGCGCTTGGCCCGGGCGATGATCTGCAAGCTGAGGATCGAGTCGCCACCCAGTTCGAAGAAGTTATCGCTGCTGCCGACCCGCTCAAGCTTGAGCACCTCAGCCCAGATCGCGGCGAGTTTCTCCTCGATCTCACCGACCGGCGCGACAAACTGCTGGCTGACCACGCCGGGCACTGGCAAGGCACGCTTGTCGAGCTTGCCGTTGGCAGTCAGCGGCAGCTTTTCCAGCAACAGCAACTGCGCCGGCACCATGTAATCCGGCAGCCGCGCCTGCAATTGTTCGCGCAGATCCTGCGCCTGCACCTTCGCGCCCACTGCCGGCACGCACCACGCCAATAGTTGCAAGCGCGCCGGATCGTCATCCAGTGACAGCGCGAGCACGGCGGCTTCGCTGACACCGTCGAGACTGAGCAACACCCGCGCGACTTCCGCAGGCTCCACACGGTAGCCGCGCACTTTGACCTGATCGTCGGCACGACCGATGAACTCCAGCGCCTGTTCGCGATTGCGCCGGACCCGGTCGCCACTGCGGTACACCCGCGCGCCCGCTGCGCCGAACGGGTCGGGCAGGAAGCGTTCTGCGGTCAGCGCTGGCTGATTCAGGTAGCCAAGGGCAACGCTGTCGCCGCCGATGTACAACTCACCGGCAACCTGATCGGCCACCGGGTTGAGCACATCGTCGAGCACATAGACATGGGCACCGGCCAACGCCGTGCCGACCGGAACACTGCGCGCTTGCGCGGCAAGCACTTCGACCTCTTGGGTCAGCACGCCCACGGTGGTTTCGCTCGGCCCGTAGTGGTTGATCAGGCGGCAGCCCGGCTTCAGTTGCTGCACGCGCTCGACCAGTGCCGGCGAACAGGCTTCGCCGCCGACGATCAGTGCGTGTTCCGGCAGCACATCGGCAGGCTTGGCCGCCTGCAACAGCGCGGCGAGATGTCCGGGGACGATTTTCAGCACGCCAACGCGATGGCGGGCCATGTATTCGGCAAAACGATCCGGGTCGAAGCCGAGTTCTTCCGGCAGCACATGCAGCAGTCGGCCCGAGCACAACGCACCGAACAGCACGGTGAAGCCAAGGTCGGCGGCGATGGTCGAGACCAGCGCCATGCTTGCCTCGGGCGCCGGCGCCAGACGCTCGAGTACGCTGCGCACGTAACTGCCCAGCGCGCCGTGGCTGACCACTACACCCTTGGGTTGTCCGGTGGAACCGGAGGTGTGAATCACGTAGGCCGGCGACTGCGCATACAGCGTCAGCTCAGGCGCGGACGTCGGCAGCGAGTGCCATTGCCCCGGTGCAAACTCCAGACCCTGACAGCCCTCAGCCGCCAATTCGCTGAGCCGTGCGTCGCCTTCAGCACCGATCAGCGCCCGGGCCTGCGCAGCGCCGAGCAACTGTTGCAGGCGCGCGCTTGGCGCCTTGATATCGAGTGGCATGTACACCGCACCTGCCTTGAGAATCGCCAACAGGCAAGTCAGCCAGTCCAGCGAACGCTCCAGCAGCACCGCCACCGGGTCGCCGACATCGACGCCCTGCGCACGCAAATAATGGGCGAGACGATTGGCTTGTTCATCCAGCGCCTGGAAAGTCACCGTTTGCTTGAGATCCCGAGCCGCCAGCGCCTGCGGCTGCCGGGCCACTTCACGCGCCCAGTGTTGCAACACCGTCAACGCCGGTTCGCGTTGGCTGGCAAGCGCAGCAGGCCGTGGTGTGGCAACCGTGTGCAGTGGCGCCTGCGGCGAGTTGAGCAACTGTGTAAACAGGTCCAGCAACATCGGCACAAAACCGGCGACCGTTTCCGCCCGATAGAGATCGCTGGCATAGGTCATCTGACCGTGGATCAGCGCACCGTCGTCGGTGATGTCCAGGGCCAGATCGAAGTGCGTGCCGTCCTTGGCCAGCGGATATTCGCTGACGGTCAGGCCGGGCAGGGCCATCGAGCGCTGTTTCTGCATGCCGACGTTCTGGTTGAACTTGGCCTGGAACAGCGGGTTGTGGCCCAGGGTGCGTTCGGCGACCAATTCGTCGACCAGTTGCTCGAACGGCAACTCCTGATGTGCCTGTGCGCCGAACGCCGCTTCACGCACCTGCGCCAGCAAATCCGTGAAACTGCCGCGCTCATCGACCTGGCAACGCAGCACCTGGGTGTTAACGAAGAAACCGATCAGCCCTTCGACTTCGGCGCGGCCACGGTTGGCATTCGGCACGCCGACACGAATGTCGCGCTCGCCGGCCAGACGCGAAAGGAACAGCGAGAACCCGGCCAGCACCAGCATGAACAGGCTGATGCCCTGGCTGCGCGCAAAAACGTTGAGCTGTTGCGACAGGTCGGTGCCGAAATTAAAGCTCAGGGTCTGTCCTGCAAAGCTTTGCGTCAGCGGTCGGGCAAAGTCCGGCGCCACTTCCAGCAGCGGATGTTCGTCGCCCAATTGCTGACGCCAGTAGTCGAGCTGGCGTTCACCCTCGCCGGCCTCCAGCCAGCGCCGCTGCCAGATCGCATAGTCGGCGTATTGCAACGGCAGCGCCGGCAATTGCGGCTCGCGCTGCAGGCTGAACGCCTGATAGCACTGCACGAATTCCTTGACCATGACGTCCATCGACCAGCCATCGGAGACGATGTGATGCATGCTCACCACCAGCACGAACTCATCGTCGGCCAAAGCAAACAGGCTGGCGCGCAACAGCGGGCCGTGGCGCAGATCGAACGGTTGCGCGGTGACGTCTTGCACGTGTTGCGCGAGCAGTTCTTCGCGCTCTTGCGCGGCGGTGCCGGTCAGATCGAAGCGTTGCAGCGCAATACTTTGCTGCTCGAGAATCAGCTGATGCGCTTGATCGCCGTCGGTGTGAAACACCGTGCGCAACACTTCATGGCGCGCCAGCAGATGATCGAACGAGCGGCTCAGGGCCGACTCATCCAGCCGGCCTTTCAGACGCAAGCCAGCGGCCATATTGTATGCGGCGCTGTGCGGTTCCAGTTGCCACAGGAACAGCAGGCGCTGCTGGGCGAACGACAGGGGAATCTGCGCGCAGTCGTGGCGGCTGACCGGCAGCGGCAACAGGCTGAAATCCTTGCCCTCCTCGCGCAGCTTGGCGAGAAACAGCCGACGCTGTTCCAGCGGCAGGCCGACGAACCTTTTTGCAATACGTTCCGCCATCGTGCCGCTCATACTTCTTCTCCTTGCAAAGCATTCATGAACTGATCCAGGTCGGACCAGTCGTCGCCGCTCGTCTCGGCCAGTTGCCCGAGCACCTCGGCGAGATCCGCCAGCAGCGGTTTTTCGAACAGGCTGCGCAGCGGCAGCACCACGCCCATCTGCTCCTTGACCCGGGCAATCACCTGCGCGGCCAGCAACGAATGGCCGCCCAGTTCAAAAAAGTGATCGTCCAGGCCCACACGCGGCACGTGCAGCACCTCGGCCCAGACCTGCGCCAGACACTGCTCGGCCGGCGATTGCGGGGCGCGGTAATCGCCCTGCAACTGCGCCGGATCCGGCGTCGGCAAGGCCTTGCGGTCGAGCTTGCCGCTCGGCGTCAGCGGCAGGTCCGCCAGCAACAGCAGATGCCCCGGCACCATGTAATCCGGCAGGCTGGCTTGCAGCGCAGCGCGGGTCTGCTGACGGAACGCCGTTTGCGTTGCCGCGCTGGCAAGCACCGCAGGTTCTGTCACCACGTAGGCGACCAGTTGCGCTCCACCCGCGAATGGCACCGCCAGCACCACTGCCTCGCGAACGCCCGGAGATTGCTGCAGGCGCGATTCGATCTCGCCCAGTTCGATGCGGAAGCCGCGAATCTTCACCTGATGATCGACCCGGCCGACGTACTCCAGCGCGCCATCGCCGCGCAGCCGCGCACGGTCGCCGGTGCGGTACAGGCGCTGACCGTCGGCAAACGGGTCGGCAATGAAACGCTCGGCGCTGAGGCTCGGTTGGCGCTGATAACCGCGCGCCAGAGCCGGCCCACCGATGTACAACTCGCCCACCGCGCCTTGCGGCAGCAGGTTCAGATCATCGTCGAGCACGTACAGACGCCGCGCTGCCAGTCCGTGGCCGATCGGCATGCCGCGCCACGACACGTCTTGGGCGGTCAGCGCGGTGCAGTCATGAATCGTCGAGACCACCGTGGCCTCGGTCGGGCCGTAGGTGTTGAGCAGGCGCACATGGCCGAGCCCGGCCTGTTGCCACAAGCGCAAACCGTCCACCGCCATGGCTTCGCCGCCAACGTGAATCTGCCGCAGTGCGCCGAAACTGGCCGGCGGTTTCGCCGCGTATTCCTGCACCAGCCAATACCAATAAGCCGCCGGCAGGTCGGCCAGAGTGATGCCCTGATCGACGATCACCTGATGCAAAGTCGCGCTGTCCCACAACGGCGCATCGCGCATGACCACGCTGGCGCCATGGCACAGCGGCGGGAAAAACTGCTCGACGAAACCGTCGAAACTGCTGGTGGCAAATTGCAGAACACGGTCGCCTTCGCGCAGATCGCTGTAGTCGATGGCGCGGGCGATGAACTCGCTGAGCGCGCCATGACTGACCGCCACGCCTTTCGGCCGCCCGGTGGAACCCGAGGTGTAGATCACGTACGCGAGGTTGTCGGCCTCGACCGTGACCGGCAGGTTGTCGCTCTGCCCGCTGGCGGGCAATTGCTCCAGACACAGGCACTCGATGCCATCCAGTGGCGGCAGCTTGGCGAGGCTTTGCTGATCACTGAGCAACAGTTTCAAACCACTGTCAGCGAGCACATGGCGCAAGCGTTCGGCCGGGGTCTGCGGATCCAGCGGCACATAGGCACCGCCGGCCTTGAGCACCGCCAGCAGCGCCACCGCCAATTCCAGCGAACGCCCCAGCGCGACGCCGACCAGCACGTCCGGGCCGACACCCTGTGCGCGCAACTGATGGGCCAAGCGATTGCTGCGGCTGTTGAGTTCGTCGTAGCTGAATGCCGGCGCAGGCGCTGTGGCCAACCGCACCGCCGGCGCTTGCGCAGTCCGTGCGACTTGCGCTTCGAACAGGCTTTGCACGCTAATGAAACGAGGCGCTGGCGCGGTGGCCTGGATCAACCCGTGGCGTTCGCTGTCGGCGAGCATCGTCACTTCGCCGATCAACTGCTGCGGATCACGGCACACCGACTGGAGAATGTTGCGCCAATGCCCGGCCATTGCGGCGATGGTTGCGGCGTCGAAAATATCCGTGGCGTACGTGAAGGCGGCAAACAGTTGCTCGCCCTCCTCGCGGGTGTCGAGCATCAGGTCGCTGGTGGCCGCATGTTGCCGGCCGCTGCCGGCCAGTTGCTCCTCGCTCAGATAGCCCACGCGCAAACCCGAGGCGAGTTGCGCCTGGTGCAAATCGGTGACCAGCGGCTGGTGGTTGAACATCACTTGAAACAGCGGATTGTGGCTTTGGCTGCGCGCCGGTTGCAGGGCTTCGATCAAGGCGTCGAACGGCAGATCCTGATGGGCCTGGGCGCCAAGGGCGGCCTGGCGCAGGTTCTGCAGCAACTCGGCGAATGGCGTTTGTGCGGTGACCACGCTGCGCAGAATCTGGGTGTTGACGAAGAAACCGATCAACCCTTCGGTTTCACTGCGGGTGCGGTTGGCAATCAGCCCGCCGACACGAATATCGGTCTGGCCGCTGTAGCGATGCAACAGGGTCTTGAACGCCGCCAGCAACACCACGAACAAGGTCACGCCCTGACGCTGGGCAAGATTTTTCAGTTCTTCGCGCAGGGCCGCGTCGATCACCGTTTCCAGGCGTGCGCCTTGATGGCTGGCTTGCGCCGGATAAGCGCGGTCGGTGGGCAATTCCAGCACGGGATGTTCGTCGCCCAGTTGCGTGCGCCAGTAGTCCAGTTGCCGCTCGCGCTCACCGGCCTCCAGCCAGCTGCGCTGCCACAGCGCATAGTCGCGGTAATGCACGGTCAAGGGCGCCAGCGTCGGTTCACGCCCGGCGACCAGCGCGTCGTAAGTGCGCATGAATTCGTCGATCAGAATATTCATCGACCAGCCGTCGGCGATGATGTGATGCAGGGTCAGCAGCAACACATGTTCCTGCGCGGCCAGGCGCAACAGCCGCAGGCTCAGCAGCGGGCCGTTTTGCAAGTCGAAGGCCTGGGTCGCCTCGGCCATCATGTGCTGCTGCGCCAGCGGCCAGCGCTGAGCTTCGGGCAACTCGCTCAAGTCAGTTACCGGCAGTTTCAGTGGCTGCGGTGCGGCCACACGCTGGAAGGCCCGCTCGCCGTCCTGGCCGAAGGTAGTGCGCAAACATTCGTGGCGCGCCGCCAGACGACTGAAGGCCTGCTCCAGTGCCTCGACTTGCAATTCACCATCCAGACGCACCGCCATCGGCAGGTTGTAGGCGGCGCTGGTCGGCTCCAGTTGCCAGAGAAACCACATGCGCTGCTGCGCGTAAGACAGGCCATCACGCTCGGCGATGCCGTCGCAGGCGGTCATGGGCAGCTGCGCAAAATCGATGCCCTCGCGGGCCATGCCGGCGAGGAACAGACGGCGTTTGTCCTGGGGCAATTCGATAAAGCGGCGGGCTAGTTTCTGTGCGTCTGCGGCATTCATGCGTGGAGTCCTTGCTGATCGGCGGCGTGACCTGGAGACCCGGTCGTATCAACAAGAACGAATGGCCCGCGCGATGATTTAGCGCGCCAGCGGCAATCACGGCCCGACGGTTCAAAGGCCAGACAGACAAATGCCGAAGCCGGTACAGGCCCGGATTCGGCATTTGAGTTGAAGGGTTGCGAACAGGTCAGCGCACGTCCTGCGAATGCCCCTCGGCCATCGCCACGATGACTTTGCGCGGCCCTTCGAACGGTGAGCGCGCGTGAGCCGAGAGCATGTTGTCGAGCATCAGCACATCGCCCTCCTGCCAGGGGAAACTGATCGCACAGTCGTCGAGCACCGCACGAATCTGCGCCAGCACCTCGTCTTCGATCGGCGAGCCGTCGCCGTAGTAGACGTTACGTGGCAGGTCTTCTTCGTCAACGATATCGAGCAGGCTTTCGCGCACGTCCGCTGGCAGGTTGGAGATGTGAAACAGGTGCGCCTGATTGAACCAGACGTGGTCGCCGGTCACCGGGTGCACCGCCACCGCCTGACAGGTCTGCCGCGTGCGCAGCTCACCGTCGTCCTTCCATTCGCAGACAATGCCGTGGGCCTTGCAGTAGGCCTCGACGACTTCGCGGTCTTCGGTGTTGAACACGTCTTCCCACGCCACGTCGAGGCCATTGCCGAAGTTGCGCACGTACATCAGGCCTTTGCTGACAAAACGCTCGCGGATCGCCACGGGGATGCGCCGGTAGACTTCGCGGCTGTCGGCAATCGGCGTCTCGCCGCCGGACCTGGCGGCGATCATGCTGTAGAACCAGATCTTCATCGGCCAGTCGCGGGAATAGGCCTGTTCGTTGTGCAGCGGAATGCTCTGGTGCGCCGGGTATTCGGTGGAGGTGTACACGCCTTGGGTGACGTTGGTACGCGGCGTCGAGCCGAACTCGTAATTGAGCAATGGATGGCCGAAACTCGCGGCAAACTGGCGAAACTGCTCGGCGCCGTCGAGGCGGAAACCGCGAAACAGCACGCCACCGTCGCGCAGCAGGTGCTCGTCGACCAAGGCCTTCAATTCATCGAATACCGCCAACAGATCGGTGTCGGCATCGCCCGCCTCGACCAACAGCGGCAAACGTCCGCGCTGCGGCAGCAACGGCCGCACGGAAAATCCCAGAGCAACAGCCATGACTGGCCTCCTGAAAATGATAGATGGGTCGCATCTCAGAACGCCGGTTGCGCGGCCTGCGCATAGCGCCGGTGATGCACTTCCAGATGCGTCTTGATCGTGCGAATGACCCGCGCCTCGTGCTCATGAATGAAGAAATGCCCGCCGGTCATCATGTCCACCGAGAAACTGCCCAGGGTCTCTTTGCTCCAACCGATCAGCTGTTCGGTGGTGGCGCGGTCTTCCTTGCCACCGAGCACGTGCACCGGGCAATTGAGCAGGGGCCGCTCGGCAGGCGTAAAGCGGCCGCACATCATGAAATCGGCGCGCAGCACCGGCAGGGTCAGGCTCATCAGCTCTTTATTGGCGAGGACTTCTTCGCTGGTGCCTTGAAAGGTGCGCAACTGTTCGATGAGTTCTTCATCACTGCGCGGTTCGGCAAAGCCGCGGTCGTAGTCGCTGCGCATGGACGGTGCGGCGGTGCCGGAGGCGAACAGCGCCAGCGGCTCCGGTACACCCAATTCGCGAAAGGCATGGGCCAGTTCGCAGGCAAGCAACGCACCGAGGCTATGCCCGAACAACGCATACGGGCCTTGCAACCCCGGTTTATGCTCGCGCGCCAGTTGCCGCGCCAGTGCGCGCATGTCGGTTTGCAGCGGTTCGTCGAACCGCGCGCCACGTCCCGGCAGTTCCACCGGTTGCAATTGCAGCCACGTCGGCAGTTGGCGCCGCCAGCGGCTGTAAACCATGGCGCTTGCGCCCGAATAGGGCAGGCACAGCAATGTCAGCTTGGTCACCGCGCTTTCCTTGAAAAATGTGTCTGCAAGAAAGACGGATCACTGGCCGGACAAATTAGTCGCCCGGCCGCTAAATTCCGCCGCCAGCCGCTCGTTGCCTGTTCAGGAAAAAAACAACAATCGCGAGGGAATCACCGTGGACCTGCAGAGCATTCTGGGCAAGTTGTTCGCCAACGCCGGCGCGGTCGGCATCGAGGGGGTTTTCCAGTTCATTTTCAGCGCGCAGCAGGCGTACTGGTACGACATCAAGACCAGCCAGCGCACGGAAGTCGGGCGCCACCCCAGCCCGGACGTGACCATCGAAGTCGCGGAAAAAGATTTTCTCGGGATCATGGCCGGCGTGGTCAATGTCGAGGAACTGTTCGCCAGCGGGCGCCTGAAGATCGGCGGCAACATGGGCCTGGCGACGATGCTGCCGCAGATCATCGACCACGCCCGCCAGGGTGGCGGCACGGTGGCAAAGGTCGACATGAACAAGCGCTACCCGACGCCACCGCGCTTCAGCGAAAAGCTCACTGCCGCGCTGCCTCGCCAGACCAGCGTCGAACGCCGTGCGCGCGCCGAGTTGAGCCGGCACGAATTCGAAACCCGTTATCTGCCCAACGGCATTCCGTTGGTGATCAGCAATGCCCTGCACGACTGGCCGTTGTTCAGCCTGAGCCGTGAGGAATCGCTGGTGCATTTTGCTGAACTGCAGGGCATCACCCGCCACGGCGATTACGTGAAGAAGACCTTTTCCACCGAGCGTGATTTCCGCTCGACCTCGATGGCCGAGTTCATCGCCTCGCTGGACAGCCCGGCAAGCAAAGGCGCGGACGGCGAGCCCCCGGCGTACATGGGCAACAACATCCTGCCCGCGCAGTTGTTGCAGCAGATCCAGTACCCGCCCTACTTCGACACGTCGCTGTTCATTCCGCCACGTATCTGGATCGGCCCCAAGGGCACGCTGACGCCGTTGCACCGCGATGACACCGACAATCTCTTCGCGCAGGTCTGGGGGCAGAAGAAATTCACCCTTGCCGCGCCGCATCACCGCGAGGCACTGGGCACTTGGTCGACAGCGCCCAAGGGAGGCCTGGATGGCTGCGATTTCAACCCGGACGCGCCGGACTATGAACGTTTCCCGGCAGCGCGGGAGGTGACGTTTTTGCAGGTGACGCTGGAGGCTGGGGATCTGCTGTTTTTGCCAGAGGGCTGGTTCCATCAGGTGGAGTCGGTGTCGACTTCGCTGTCAGTCAACTTCTGGGTCGACTCAGGACGCGGCTGGTAACAACGCAAAATAACTGTGGGAGCGAGCCTGCTCGCGAATGCGTTGTATCAGGTATGAAGATATTTACTGACACACCGCCTTCGCGAGCAGGCTCGCTCCCTCAGTGGAATTTCATTTCAAGTGACGGAAACTTTGAAACGCTGAAATCAGCACCACCGCCCCCGCCGCAATCGCCAGCCAGAAGCCGCTGCGCGCGCCAAACGCATCCACCAGCGCGCCGGAACCGGCGGCGCCGATCGCCACGCCGATGCTCAGCCCGGTCACCAGCCAGGTCAGGCCTTCGGTGAGTTTTGCAGGCGGCACGATGCGTTCGATCAACGCCATCGCGACAATCAACGTCGGCGAAAAAAACAGCCCGGCGATAAATACCGCGATCGACAAGCCAAGGATGTTGCTCGCCAAAAGCAGCGGCAGCGTGGTCACCGCCGTCGCCACGCCGCCGTAGAGAAACAGGCGCGGCAATGGCAGTTTCGAACGCATCGCACCGAAGGCGATGCCGGCCAGGCATGAGCCGATCGCGTACACCGACAAAACAATACTCGCCGCTGCCGGCTGCCCCTGATGTTGAGCGAAAGCGACGCTGACCACATCGATGACTCCGACGATCACGCCCATCGCCAGCATCAACGCCAGCAGCCATTGCACGTCGGTCGAGCGAATGATCGAGCCCTGATGCTGCGACTCCTGCGCGTGCACCGGTGGTTCGGTGCTGCGCTGGGCGACAAACGCCGTCACGCCGATGGCCAGGGCCAACAGCGCCGCCAGCGGCCCGGCCTCGGGAAACACCGCGACCGACAGGCCCACCGACAGCGGCGGCCCGACGATAAAACACACTTCGTCGAGCACCGACTCCAGCGCATACGCCGTCTGCAATTGCGGCTGGCCACGGTAGATTTCGGTCCAGCGCGCCCGCACCATCGCCGACATGCTCGGCATGCACCCGGCCAGCGCGGCGAACACGAACAACGTCCAGTCCGGCGCCTGCACACGCGTGCACAACAGCAACATCAATAACCCGCCGCCACCGGTCAGCGCTGCGATCGGCAGCACCCGCCCCTGCCCGTAACGGTCCACCAGACGCGATACCTGTGGCGCGCAAAAAGCTGTGGCCAAGGCAAACGTCGCCGCCACCGCACCCGCCAACGCATAACCGCCGTTCAACTGCGCGAGCATGGTGATCAGGCCGATGCCGGTCATGGAAATCGGCATGCGCGCCAGCATCCCGGCCAGCACAAACGCACGGGCACCGGGGGCGGTGAACAATTCGCGGTAGGGATTTGCCATCGATTGCAGCCTCATCAGGGGCGGCCAAGTTGCCATAGCCTTGAATGCCGTGGAAGCGCGCAATTGTTAGCGGTCTGTGAAGGCCACTGATCTTTCCAGCGCTGAACGACGATGACCACTGGTCGAAAACCCACGCTGACCTGTCAGACCTGACAGGTGTGGTCCCTTGCCTTTTGCGCTTTGATGAGGCCTTGGATCTTCATGTGTCACCGTGAACCCTGCAAACGCACTCAGGAGCCTCGCCATGGACGAATCGTCAATGTTCGTCTCACCCGAAGCGGACAAAGTGCCCTGGGCCGTCCCCGCCCTGTATGGCCTGGCGCCCTTTCGCGACAACGCCGCGCTGGCAGACGAGGTGGATGATCGGCTGATGCCGTGGATCGAGCAGGTGGGGATTTTCCCGGGTCGGCAAGACAAAGTCCGCGCCATGGGTTTCGGTCGCTTCGCCATGCTGTGTCATACCGACACCGATGAGCCCGATCGGCTGTTGCTCGCGGCGCAATGTTTCGCCGCATTGTTCGCCGTGGACGACTACTACTGCGACGATGAGCGAACCGGGTCCGAACCCAGAATGGTCGGGCCGCGCCTTTCCCTGGCGCTGGCGGCGCTGGAACCGGTTTACCTGAGCGCACGGTTCCGCCCGGGGCTTGAGCAGGCCTTGAACAGCGATCCGGTGCTGGTCGCGCTGCGTGCCTATCTGAGGCGGGTCGAGACTTTCGCGACCGCGGCGCAGGTTGCCCGCGTTCGCCATGAAATCATTGCCATGTTCGTCACCATGACCGCCGAAGCGGCCTGGCGTATCGAAGGGCTCACGCCCGCGCTCTGGGAATATCTGGCTCAGCGTCAGATCAACAGTTTTCTGCCGTGTCTGTCGCTGATCGACATCATCGGCGGGTATGAATTGCCCGCCAACGAATACAGCGCACCTGAGGTGCGGCGCGTCACGGCGCTGGCCGCCAGCGCCACGATCATTGCCAATGATCTGTTTTCCGCGCTGAAGGAACAGCAGGCCGGTATCGGTGACTTCAACCTGCCTTTGTTGCTGATCCAGGAACAGGGCTGCTCCCCCGCGCAGGCCATGGCGCAAAGTGCTGCCGTTCACGATGACATCATGCATCTGTATGAGGCGGCAGAACGGGCGGTATTGCCGCACGCCTCGCAGCTACTCCAACGCTACCTGCGCGGACTCAAGAGCTGGCTGGCCGGCAACGTCGAATGGCATCGCAGCAGTGGCCGCTATCAGGTCTGAAGCTGCCAACTTTTCATGGTTGCAGATGAACTCTCGCCACAGGCCATCAGTCAGCTACTTAAGTCTCTGGAACCAAGGCGCGAATCGTCATGCAGATTTCCCTCGCTCATCAGGTGGCGCTGGTCACGGGCGCCAGCTCCGGCATCGGCCATGCTGCCGCCAAAGCACTCGCTGCGGCCGGCGCTGCGGTCGTGATCAACTACAACAGCAGCGCCGAACCCGCCGAAGAACTGGCCGCGCAAATTAACGCCGAAGGCGGTAAGGCGCTCGCCATCGGCGCGGATGTTTCGAAAGAAGAAGATGTCGAGCGGCTGTTCAAAGAGACCGTCGAAGCCTTCGGCTCGCTGGACATTCTGGTGGCCAATTCCGGCCTGCAAAAAGACGCTGCCGCCGTGGACATGACGCTCGACGACTGGAACACGGTGATCGGCGTCAACCTCACCGGGCAGTTCCTCTGCGCGCGGGAGGCGTTGCGGATTTTTCAGCGTCAGGGCGTACGCGAAGGCGTGTCGCGCGCGGCGGGCAAGATCATTCACATGAGTTCGGTGCACCAGCGCATTCCATGGGCCGGGCATGTCAATTACGCGGCGTCCAAGGGCGGCGTCGATCAGTTGATGCAGAGCCTCGCTCAGGAAGTCAGCCACCAGCGCATCCGTATCAACAGCATCGCGCCCGGTGCGATCAGCACGGCCATCAACACAGAAGCCACTGAAGGCGCGGCCGGCGACAAACTTCTTGAGCTGATTCCCTACGGACGCATTGGCGATGTCGAGGATGTTGCCAACGCAGTGGTTTTCCTCGCTTCCGATGTGTCTGACTACATCGTCGGCACCACCCTGTTCATCGATGGCGGGATGAGCCTCTATCCGGAGTTTCGCGGCAATGGCTGAGCCTGAAATGGAACAACAAAGTCCCATCGGTGCCCACGGCATCATCGGCGACATGCGCAGCGCCGCACTGGTCAATGACAAGGGCAGCGTGGATTTTTTCTGCTGGCCGGAGTTCGACAGCCCGAC
>Ga0265296_1000414_pt1 | contig 68084 bp, 63 predicted proteins | sample MunlanPumphouse1_FD_189073 | JGI IMG/M metagenome (GOLD analysis project Ga0265296, IMG submission 189073) | Groundwater microbial communities from a municipal landfill in Southern Ontario, Canada - Pumphouse #1 | ecosystem: Environmental > Aquatic > Deep subsurface > Groundwater | place...
TCCCTTAAGTGGGGTAACGAACGCAACCCTCGTTGTCTGTTATATATGTCAGACGAGACTGCCCCCGCATTAGTATGCAAATGAAAATTTGTTTATTAATGCGGGGGAGGAAGGCGAGGATGACGCCAGGTCAGCATGTCCCTTTGATACCCTGGGCTACACACGTGATACAATGGATGTTACAACGGGATGCGACGAAGAAATTCTGAGCTAATCCTTTAAAGATATCCTAAGTTCGGATTGAAGTCTGCAACTCGACTTCATGAAGCTGGATTTGCTAGTAATCACAGGTCAGCCATACTGTGGTGAATACGTTCTCGAGTCTTGTACTCACCGCCCGTCAACTCAAGGGAGCCAGGAATACCCGAAACCAGCGCTAGTCGTTGTCTACGGTAAGTTTGGTAACAGGGAGTAAGTCGTAACAAGGCACGGGTAGCGGAAGCTGCTCGTGGAATTTTTCAAATCGAACACGCAATCGCACTATGTTTAGTGAAATGATGCTGATCGGTCGGTTTTCAATGCCTCAATTGAGCATTGAAAAGTTTGTGTAAACTTCAAATACAATATACAGTGGGAAAGACTACGCCAAGTCCTTATTTTTTAGTAAGGCTAGGGGACGGAACAAAAGAAAAAACAATATAAAACAAAAAACAGCCGGAAGGCTGTTTTTTGTTACTCTAAGTATTACTATTGACTTTTATAATTATACATGCCATCATAGTGAGAGAAATGTTATTTTTTCACCATCAGTAAAAATTACTGGGAGGGGAAAATGAAATCAAAGATTATTATTTTACTCTTTTTAGTTGTGACTACTGTTGTCGGTACTCTTGTGGTTCATTATGTTGATAGACCGCAAGGATGTATGCGTCTGGGGAGTAAGAATATAGAATATTTTTTAGTTCCGTCAGTTGACGGAAAAGAATGCAAGGTTTTTTCTGGAACAGAGAAGTTTCAGAAAATCCTTGATAGTGGCGATTATGATCCTGTGACAATAGCGCCCAAATCGTTCACCAAGGAAATGTATAAGTAGTATTTCTTGATGAACAAAAAGTCCGCCAGAAAAGCCCAGTTGCTTCTGTCGGGCTTTTCTTATTGTATTTATGCGTTTTTTTTGTTATATTCTCTGTGTTTGCGCGATTAGCTCAGGTGGTTAGAGCGCGTCACTGATAATGACGAGGTCCCAAGTTCGAGTCTTGGATCGCGCACTTTGAATATTAACTATATAGAGTTCAAATCTTAAATCTTTACACACTACTATATTGACTGTAGCTGACAGTGTGTTACTATAGTTGGCGGAAGCACAAAATAGCCATAATCATTATGGTTAAAAACTAGGAGGTTCTAAAGTATGGATCAATGCGGGGGGGCTTTAGATTTGCAAAACGAATCAGTAAGAGATGTTTTGGAAGGTAAAGAAGCTCACGGCTACGATGCAAAAAAGGCAGAAAGATTCTTCAAGAATAATCCTGATGCCTTGGATTATGCTAAGAACTTAATCAAGCATTTAAGTCCTGATATGGCGCAGAAACGGTTTATGATTTACTGCAGAGGGTCTAAGCCGATGAGATGCTTAACCCGAGATTTGTTTTTAGAAGAGATAAAAAATAAGGCAGGCAGCAAAGAAATAGCTTACGCCTAAAATAATAGAAACAAACCCGACAGTGTGAAAACTGTCGGGTGTTTTTTATTTAAAAGTTAGTATTTTTTTTAAAAAGATGTAATATAGTTTTATGCAAAAATTCTATGTAGTAGCTACGCCAATAGGGAATCTTGAAGATATTACTTACAGAGCAGTAAGGGTTTTATCTGAAGTAGATTTGATCCTCTGTGAAGATACAAGAGTTACTATAAACCTTTTGAATAAATACGGAATTAAAAAACCTACGATGAGCTACCATAGCCAGAGTAAAATCTCTAAAATTGATAAGATATTAGAAATGATTTCAGAATGCAAAACTCTCGCATTGGTTTCTGATGCAGGTACGCCGACTATATCTGATCCCGGTTCTATACTCGTTTCAAAAATACAAGAATTATTTCCTGAAGTAGAGATAATTGCGATTCCAGGCGCTAGTGCTTTAGTTTCAGCTCTTTCTATTTCCGGACTTCCTGCATCTGAGTTTACATTTCTTGGTTTTTTACCGCACAAAAAAGGCAGAGAAACTTTATTTAAAGAAATATCTGAAATGAAAAGAACCGTTGTTTTTTATGAATCTCCGCATAGGATAATGAAAACTCTTGATTCACTGAAAAAATACATTGGAGAAAGAAAAGTCGTAGTCGCAAGAGAAATATCAAAAATCTATGAACAAGTTGTTTCTGGCAATTCAAACGAAGTAGAAAAATATTTTTTAGATAATCAAGACAAAATCAGGGGGGAATTTGTGGTTCTTGTGAGCGAAAAGTAACTTTTTTTTCAAATTAGAATGTGTTAATATATCGACATGATAAAGATTTCAACAATATTTGCTTTAGGTATTTTTATAGCATTGTTACCTTTTACGGGTTTTCCAAATGACAGTGCATTTCCTGTAAAAAATATTTTATATATAGTTTCTGGTTTGCTTGTTACTATCCTATCTATTCTTATAAGAAAAGAGTTAGAGGAGGTAATTAGACACTCATATACTGATATAGTAAAAACTGATACTTTTTCTGAAAATAATCCTAAACAACAAGAAAAAATTGAAGAATAGAAACAAAAAAGATGATACACAAATATCATCTTTTTTAATTATATATTTTGTTTGTCTTAAAAAGTCTGGTATAATACGCTTCAAATGGATCCTGAAAAAATCACATATTTTGGAGAAACAGATTCTCGCGGCAAGCGAGTTAAATTTGGCATAAAAGCCAAAGATAGAACTAAGCATATCTATGTCATAGGAAAGACTGGTATGGGAAAATCAACCCTCCTAGAAAATATGGCCATCCAAGACCTTCAAAATGGCGAAGGTATGGCTTTTATTGATCCACATGGAAAAACGGCTGAGTTGCTTTTAAACTATGTTCCACCAGAAAGATTAAACGACGTTGTTTATTTTGCTCCATTCGATATTGAACATCCAATATCTTTCAATGTAATGGAAGATGTCGGTCCTGATAAAAGACATCTTGTTGTATCCGGTCTTATGAGTGCATTTAAAAAACTTTTTGGCGAGGAAAGTTTTTCTGATCGTATGCAATATATTTTGCAAAATACTATCTTGGCTCTTCTTGAATATCCGGGGGCGACTATGCTCGGTATCAACAGAATGCTCACTGACAAAGCATATAGAAATAAAGTTGTTGCAAATGTTAAGGATGCTTCTGTTAAGGCATATTGGACTCAAGAGTTCGCTGCATACACAGAGCGTTTTGCTGCTGAAGCAACTCCTGCAATTCAAAATAAAATTGGACAATTCACCTCAAATCCATTGATTAGAAATATTATAGGTCAGCCAAAATCAAGTTTTGATTTTCGTAAGATCATGGATGAAAAAAAGATTTTTATTATAAATCTTTCAAAAGGAAGAGTGGGCGAGGCGAATGCAAACTTGCTTGGCTCGATGCTTATCACAAAAATATATCTTGCCGCTATGTCTCGTGCTGATGTACAAGAAAAGCAATTAAGAAATCTTCCAAACTTTTATCTTTATGTGGATGAATTTCAATCTTTTGCAAATGAATCATTTGCCGATATTCTTTCTGAGGCTAGAAAATACAAACTCAATCTTACGATTGCAAACCAATATATAGATCAGATGGCCGAAGAAGTCAGGTCGGCTGTTTTTGGAAACGTTGGTACGATGATTACATTTCGTGTTGGTGCTTACGATGCGGAGGTTCTTGAAAAAGAGTTTGCTCCCCAATTTACAGCAGAAGATTTGGTGAACCTCGGAATGTTTCAAATGTATTTAAAACTCATGATAGACGGAATGGGTTCCATTCCTTTTTCTGCGTCGTCATTGCCTCCATTTCCGGAACCAATAATTTCATATAAGTCTGAAATTATAGAAAATTCAAGAAAAATTTTTACTAAACCTAAATTAGAAGTTGAGGAAACAATTAAAAAATGGCATGAGGAAGGGAAGGTTTCAAAAACATCCGCAACATCAAAAGCTGTTTCCAGCAGTCCAAGCGAATACAAGCCTTATCAAAATTTTTCAACAGTAAAAGTTTCTCCAGAAAAACCGGAAGTAAAAAAAGTTTATCAAAAACCAGTATCAGCTCCCGAGCCTGTAATCGCTGTAGAAACAAAGAAGGAGCAAGTTCCTGTTGTTATGCCTGTAGCACCTAAATTAACAAAGACTGAAAAACCTAAATATGAAAAGGAACTTCCGCCAATAGAAGAAAGTATGGATGATGATTTTTTACCTTTGAAAGAATTGGCCAAAAAGTTTGCAGTTGAAAATAAAAAAGAGGAGATACAAAATGAAACTTCTGTTAAAAAAGCAGAAAGTCCTACAATTAATAAATCAAAAGTAGAAAGTCATGTAAAAACTATGAGTGCTGAAAATTTGTCTGATTTGAGATCTGCGCTTGCTGCTGTTATGAAAAAATCTGAAGCAGTAGCGCCAAAAGTTTCTAAACCAGAAAATACAAAAATTGAGCCACAAAATATTAAAGAAGAACCTAAAGTTGAAAAAAAGCAGGAATCTAAAGAAGAGCTAAAAGCAACGGAACAACCAAAAGAAAAAGCAGAAGAACCAAAACACCAAACAAAAGAGATTCCAGAAGAAGATTTAAAGAAAATTTTGGGATTATAATAATATGTCCAAGTGGTTTTTAATTGTTCTTGTAATCATATTTCTAGCAGCTATTGTTGCTATTTTTGTTCGTATTGATGATAGAAAAGAAATGGATAGATTAAAAAGTGGAGATTTGTCCGCCGATGATTTTGATATTATAGAATAATATATTTTAATCCTGTTTTATCAATTTCTTCGATACAAGCTTTCCTAGTTCTTGCCCTGGTTTTTCTATTAATATATAAGTTATATATGAAATAACTGAAGCTATTATTGTTCCTAATACAAATAGGAAAACATATTCAACATATATATTCATGTGTTTTGCCACTGCTATATACAAAGCAGTTCTTGAAATTAACATAAGTATCAAAAAATGTGTTAAATACAAGCTGTAGCTGATTTTACCAAAAAACTGAAACAATTTATTTTTTAATATGGATAAATATCCATTTGCAAGAGATATAACCAAACAAACTAATATAACTGACTCTATGTATATACGAGGAGTAGTTAATGAAGTATCTATCGTTTTTGATAGGGCGAATTTAACTATTATAAATATAATTTCGGCTATTAACGTTACAGCAAAGAGATATTTGATTGTGTCAATTATTGTTTTTTTATCAGCAGATTCTTTCTTGCCGTCTTTGTTATATATTAAGAAAAATGATACAAAGCCGAGAATAAAGGTAGGAAGCTGTATTGGAAGTGTGGCAAATAAGGCAAATTGCAAATCTCCGCCATTTAAGTTTGGTGATATGATTGGTAATATTAGTTCTATTAAAGTTGTAAAGATAATTGAATAAAGAAACGCTTTCTTTGCGCCTTCTAGATTTTTTATTCTCATGAACAATATTGGAACTAAAATATAAAAGAGCATTTCCACGGCGATTGACCACTGTCCGGGAACTATATTATTTATATAATCTGGGAAAAAGCCATTGATAAAAGTAAAAGAAGACACAAAATTTAAAATGTCAGTTTTTACATAAGAAAAGAAGTCTAGAGGATAAATAAAAGTGAAAAAACCGATAATAATCAGCATCAAATAAAACATTGGTGCAATTCTAAAAAATCTTCTCAAAGAATATTTAAGAGTTTCGCCGACTTTTCCTAAATATTGGCTTGAATGCAGACTCAAAAACAATGTCAATGCGCTTACTATATAAAAAAGTTGTACGCCTCGTGCGCCTTCTCCGGAAAGTCGATAGAGAATTCCGCTATTTGTTGTATGTACAATAAATTTTAATACATGAACGGTCACAACTCCGAGTACGGCTATCCCTCTCAATGCATCAAGAAAATCATAACGATTATTCATTTTATATATTGTTTATATTTAACAAAGCTTTTAAAATTCTTAGTTTGGCTAAAATTACTGCGATAATCCAGTTTGGATATTCGCTAAAATTTTTTAATATTATTTTAAAATGATTCCAAGCCATAGCCAATTTTCTTTTTTGTGATGTGCCTTGTGAATGCTTTGTGTAAGAAGTTGTTGTTTCTTTTATATTTTTCATTTTTCCAACAGATCCAAGTTTTAAAAATAAGTCTAAATCTTCAACACAAGAGAGTTTATTATCATACCCGCCAATTTTATCAGCGGATTCTTTTCTATACAGGACTGAAGAGTGGGGAATTTGATTTTTTATAAGTATTTTATTTCTGATATCTTTATCATCTGTAGCGAAGTCAGTATTTTTAATAAAATTACCTTTTTCATCTACAATTTTTATATTAGAACCAATCAAAACATAATCTGGATTATTTTCTAAGAAATCAAATTGTTTTTGAAGTTTGTTTTTGTTCAACCATTCATCATCGCTATCAAGCACGGCAATATATTTTCCTTTTGAAAGAGAGAGTCCAAGATTTCTATTTTTTGATATGCCCAGGATAGAGGAGTTCTTATAGTATTTTATACGGCTATCTTTGGTGGTATATGCCTCTATAATGGCTTTAGTTCCATCATTTGAGTCATCATCGACAACTAATAGTTCCCAGTCAGTAAAGCTCTGTTTTAAAACGCTTTCTACCGCTTTAGAGATAAAGCTTGCACGGTTTCTTGTAATTATTACTATGCTTATTTTAGGATTTTTTTCCATTTGGAATAATTTATTTTTTTAAATTAAGATTCTTGTTTTTAAATAAAAAAATAAGAATCTCATTGTTTCGAATCATTTTTTTGTGGTTTTTATTATTTCTGTTTAAAAAATAATCTCCATTGCCTTTTGTTAGATAAATATCATAATTATTTTTATCTGCAATTAATTTTATTTCCCATTCAGGTATTGGGTTAATATGATAGTCAAAATCCTTCGGAGTAAACCATTTGAAATATCCTGTAAAAATAAACATTATCTTGCTTTGTAATGATAAAACGTTTGGAGTACTTATAATAAATATACCGTCATCTTTTAGGAGCTCTTTTGCGTTTCTAAAAATTTTCCAAGGATTTTCTACGTGCTCAATTACTTCTTGACAGATAATTACATCAAAAGTTTTTTTATCAAAAGGTATTGGTGTATCTTTATTCAAATCGAAATATAAATTTTTCTTGTCAGCTGAAGATGCTCTTAAATCTAAGCTATAAACATCAAACCCTAATTTTTCATAGAGTAATGCTGCTTGCCCAGAGCCACCGCCCATGTTTAATAATCTATTTTCATTAGCTTTTCTATTTTTCTTAAATGCAATAAGTTCCAATAATATTGTTTCTGCTATTCCTGGAGAAGCTTCAAAAGATAAGCAGTCAACCAAATATTTGATCCCGCAGTATAAAAAACTTCTTTCATTATGAATAAAAGATTTTTTAAGCTCTTTAATCTCTTCAGTATCTTTAGGTTTTATAATAATAAAATTAAAAAATCTCAAGATATTTTTTATAGTATTTTTCATAATTCTTATTATTTTTTAATTGCTTGTTTTAATTTTTTCAATCTATTTATAGATATGACAAGAAGCAGCAAACCTAAACATTTTCTGTAAATAAAATTTATTATACAGAATTTAAAATATTCAAACTTATATAATTTTTTACCATATTTCCACCAGTATTTTGCATTTATTCCATTATAAGTATATTTCCATGGTTTTTGTATAAAATGTACAATTACCGCTTTTTCCATATTATCATTTGCTAGGAGGTGACTGATCAAAATTTCTAAATAATCATAAAGGTTGCTGTATGCAAATTTTACTTTATCATAAAATAGTGCATTTAATACATCCTGATCTAGAAATTTTAATTTATCTGAATTATTTTTTATATAATTAAAAATAATATTGATGTCAAAATTATTATTTCTAAAATAATTTAAATTAAACATTAGTACTCCGCTATTAAAGTAGCGATATTCTAGGGGAATATTAAGAATAGGGTGTCTTTCTTTATGATAAAGTAAAATTTCTCCAACATCTTCACAAACAATAAAGGCTTTGTTATCAAAGGGCATATTATAAAACTCGTTCAATGATTTTTGAACTATTATGTCGCCATCTATATATAAACATCTATCCAGATTTTTCGGCAAAACTGTTGGAATTAATAATCTATAATATGCCTCTTTTGATCTTCCATTTATAGGACCGCTCAAGTTATTATTTTCATCAATTTTTACAGGTATCAATGAATATTGACTGCCATATTTTTTAATATGGTTTTTCATTGATTTAATCTCACTTTCTTCCAGATGAGAATAAAGAATATAAAAATCAATCGGATTTTTATTATTTTCAACTACTGATGTTATGCACACCATTGATGGCATTACATATTTTGAATTCATACACAAAACGATGTTTATTTTTTCCTGCATAAAATTAATTATTATTGATTAAAAAATTTTGGATATGCCAATAATGTAACTTCCACTAATGGATCAAATGGGTTGGTTTTTTTAACTATTAATTTATAGTCATTAAAATTTTGTTCAATCCAAAGTTTGATTTCAAAAAAATCTTCAGGTTTATGGTATATTGCAATAGACAATACTGGCATATCTCTTTTTATTGTCTCTTTTGCTCCGAGCAGGGCTTTCATTTCTTCACCTTCGATATCCATTTTAATAAGAGAAATTTTTTTAACATTATTTTCTTTAACAAAACTATCGATAGTCGCTACATTTATACTCTCTCCATCATCTCCTATAACTGAAGTATAGGTATCATTTGATATTTTTACTATGCCATTTTTATCTGATATTCCAAGCTTAACTGGTATGATATTGGCTTCATTGATCAGGGATAAATTTTTACTTAATTTTTCAAAGTTATTAGATTCTGGTTCAAATGAAAATATATTTTTTGCATCAATATTATAATAAAAAGATATTGCGGAATCTCCATAACATGCACCTACGTCCAAAATTGCTCCGTTTTGAATAGTCTTTATTACATCTTTAGGTAGCCACTTTATACCATTTAAGCCATAAAATGTTTCTGACGGATAGTATTCAAAATAATTGAATTTTTTATATAAGTTTTCTTTTTTTCTTATCACATTTATACTTTCTATTTGTTCGCGTATTTCTGCTTTAGAAAATATTTTTTTTCTTTCTAGTATATTGTGTGTTGAAATGTAGTATATTTTTTTAATAAAACTATCTATTTCTTTTTGGCTTTCTGAATCAAGATTTTTCTTCAAAATATCAATTTTTTCTTTATGTTTTTCAATGTAGTCAATGAATTTTTTTGTACAATTTAGGTAATAACTACTATCATCTCTAACAATATCAGGCATTAATCCGGTATATAACAACACTGGTCTAATGTAATTTTTTAGTTTCTCCCAGCTGCTATTTGAAAAAATGCTCTTAAAACATTTCTCGATTATTTTTTTAAATTTTATCAAGGTTTGCATGTGTTTTTTTGTTGATATTAAATATATTTGAACACGTTATTCAAATGTTCTGCTATTGTGTATTTTTTGCAAATTTCTTGTTGTTTTTTAACCATTTCAATATACTCAGTCTTATTTAATGATAAAACCTTGCTGATCATTGTTTCCATATTTTGATCATATATGCTGCAGCCTTTAAAAATATCACTAAATTTTTTAATATTTGAAAAACCAAGTTGACCATAGGAAATATTTTTAAACATTCTGCAAGGCAAATAGTTTGTTTCAACTTGTATTTGTCCGCCAACTGCCGGTGCAATTCTTGAATGACGAACTAAAAAACTGTTCAAAAAATTAGGTACAAAACGAACATGTATAAATTTTAATTTGTTTAATTTTAAAGCAATTTTTAATTTGGCGATTTCACTAATATTGCCTTCATTATTTATTCCACACCAGATACTTCCTACCCAAAAAACGAATTTTGATTTGCAAAAAACTGGCTTTTTGAATTCATGCGGCAATAGATTTGTTCCCCAAGGCTGATACAATGTCTTTGTTTTAGAATCATAATGAACACCCTCATAAATTTCTGGGAAACTCTTGGCCTCATTGTTATAAAATTTCAAATTTAATAATCGATTTAAATTTATTTTTTCAATAAAATAATCATTATCTGCGTGCAAGCAATAGTAAACATCATCGCGTATAGGCACATTGTAGTCAGATAGACTTAATTTTTTTGGTACCATTTTCCCGTACGCATTGCTTGCCGTAAAAATCAAATCATTTTTTTCTATAATTTTTTGATTTTCTTTTTCATCATCAACCCAAACAACAGGAACGCCGCTTTTTTTTAAGTTCTCATAATATGCTTGAAAGATAAAACGCTGAGTATGCCATCGTTTTCTAAAGCCCCAGATGACAATCTTATTGAATCTTTTTGAATTATTTTTTAATTCTTCTCTGATATCCATTTTTTATTTAATTCTTTTTAAATACCCGTCTACATTAAAAGTTGCATTTTTACCAAAAAAATCACACCATTTTCTTTCTATTTTAAAAGTCTGATTATCTTTCATAAACTCACGAACAGCTTTTAGCGGTCCGCCGTTAAATTTTTCTCCCATTCCAAGTTCGGTAATGATTCCATCCTCAACTATTAAATAAGAGCCAACAGAAACTAGTGGTGCGAATTTTTTCATTGCTCCTATAGAATGTTCATATGTATGAGCGCCGTCTTCAATAACCAGTATTTTTGAAAATCCATCAGTTTCTTTTATGTCATATTTTTCCCAACCTTCAGAAAATAATTTAATTCTAGGGTGGTTGATTATAGTTTTATTATCTACAGGCTCAATATCAATCGTATGAAGTACTCCTTTTCCAAGTGTATTTAACAAATCTCCCAGATATAAAGAACCACCGCCTTTGTGCGTTCCTATTTCTATTATTAAATCTGGTTCTATCTCTGAAATTATCATCTGATACAGCACATAATCAAAAGGGCATTTAATCGCAGTCACACCTCTATAAGTAGTATTTAAGTGTCCAGTGTAAATTGTATGAATATTAAAATTGGTATGAATATTTTTATATATAAATCTATGGTATGCGTTTTTTGTGTTTATTAAAAAATTACTGACTGGCTTTGGCAAAACTTTTTTAATATTTTGGATATATTTTTTGATCATATTTTTATTTTAATGTTAAATCTTTATTTCCATTTTTTGCATATACAAATCCGTCAGATACTTTAATTAAAAACCCGGCGTTTTGCAATATTTCTACAATTTCACTATGCGTATGGCCGGTTATATCATCGTGATGTTCCATAGATATTATTTTTATTTTATTTTTTATGAAATCCACGCTTTCTTTTGTAATAATTTCGTATTCAGCACCTTCGCAATCTAATTTTAGAAAATCAATTCTTGGAACATTATTATCTTTGCAGTATTTTTCAAGATTAGTAACCGAAACTTCTATTTTTTCTAATTGGCCTTTTCGTTCATATAAACTATGGCAGCCGTTGTGTTCCTTTGAAATATAGAAAACATGTTTTGAATCCGTACCTTTTCCAATAGCTAAATTTTCAACTATAATATTTTTAAAATTGTTTAAAGATGCGGTTTTTCTTATTTTATCCGCCAAATAAGGCACTGGTTCAAAAGCGTAGACTTTTCCATTTACTGCTTTTTCGGCTGCATAAACGCTAAAAAAACCATTGTTGGCGCCTATATCAAAGACTATATCATTTTTATTTATTTCAAATCCTTCTGGATTATAGAATTTATTGTGCCAGATTTCTGAAAACATGGATAAATCTGCTTTGCCTATTTTACCGCCCATAAATATTTTTACTCCATTGTTTAATACTATATTTTCTAATTTTAAATCAAATATTTTTGCAAAGATAATAAATGGCCAGTTTCTGCACTCCATTATTATTGCTTTTGCTATATTCAAATAATTTTTAATCATATTTTTAATATTAAATCTTTTAATTTTTTCTCTATCGTTTCTTTTGAATAATCTTTTTTTATCATTTCAACGCACTTTGTTCTATGTTCATTTATTGTAGCAGGATTATCCAAATAAAAAAGGATATTTTTTGCCAATTGTTTGTAATCGCTAACCTCGTGAAATAGTGCCTTATCTCTAAAAACTTCCTCAAAAGACATGATTTTTGGCAGACACAAGACGCAACCGCACAAGGCTGTATCATAGACGGATACGCACTGGCCTTCAGTTATTGATGAATTTACAAAAATTAACATTGAGTTTAAAATATCCGTCAGTTTTTCGTCCTGTGCCATATATCCATGCATGATGACATTTTTCTCAAGTCCAAGTTCTTTTGTTTTTGGTATCAAGCCACTGTCAGTTATTCTGCCTATAATATTCAGTTTTATATCTGGTTTTATAATTTTAACTTCTTTCAACGCTTCCAATATTATATTTATATTTTTATATGGCGTTACATTACCAAAATAAACTAAATTTTTTCTTTCAATATCTATTTCTTTTAATTTAAATATATTTTGAGATACGACTAGGGGAATAACAAAAAGTTTATTTTTATTTATTCCTTGTTCGATTAAAAATTGTTTTTCATTTTCATTATTTAACTTTATAGCAGTGAAAAATTTGTAAACAAAATTTTGAATTGACTGTCTTGCTCCCGTTTTTCTTTTAGGTTGGGAATGTGCCATAAAAATGGTCCGTCTGGCAAAAAAGGGAATTAGGAAAGATTGCCATTCAAAGCTGTTTACATAAAAAAGGCTATTTTGAAATGAAAATTTTATTATATTGATAATAAATTGTATAAAATTTTTATAATCAATTACTTTGATTCCTGGGTCAAAATGCGGATCTTTTTCCATAATCTCTTTGCTTCCTCTTATTATTACATAAGGATCAAAGCCGTTTTCTTTTGCAATTTTAAGTATATGAAGATGATAATTTTCTTCTATTGATAGTCCATACATTTCTTCAGAATAAATCCAGATTATTGATATAAATTTTTTATTTTTTGATTGCATTTGTGATTTTTATTTTCAATGATAATAAAATCCTAAATAGTTTTGTGCTTGATATTATTGGTATGTACAAATATGATTTAAAATTAAAAGGATTTTTTTTGATTGATTCATACATCATCTTTAATGCTTCATTTTTTCTATTTAATGATAAGTACTGGATTCCGACACTTCTTAAATAATTGCTGAAAACTTTATTATCTTTTTTATAAAAATTTACATATTTGTTAAACATATATAATCTATCTTTCTCAAATCTATCAAAAGACGTAGTGGATGATAGGCTATTTTTCAAATTTATATGTTTTGCCAAAACTTCTTTTATGTATCCAAAATTGAATCCTTTAGTAAAAAAATTTATATAAAAGTCCCAATCCTGAGGTCCTTTTAAGACAGTGTCAAAACCGCCGATTTTTTCAAATATGTCTTTTTTAATGACTATTGTGGAAAGTGATGTGAGAAAATTCCTTTGGAGTATTTCTCCTAAATACGGCGGTTTTTGAATTATTTTTAATATTTGTTCTTTACCATTGCCGAAACTTAATATATAACAAGAAGCCATATCAAAATTATTTTCTACCAAAAATGAAATTTGTTTTTTCAATTTTTCTGGCAGCCATTCATCATCATGATCTAGGAAAGCCACATAGTCTCCATTTGATTTTGAAACACCAAAATTACTAGGATAGGATGGGCCGCCGGAATTTACTTCAAGTCTAAAATATTTTATTTTGTTATTTTCTCCGGATAATTTTAAACAAATTTCTTGTGTTTTATCTGTGGATGCATCATCCACAATAATTATTTCATAATTACTATAGGTTTGCGCTAAAATACTATTTACCGCATCAGTAATAGTTTTTTCAGAATTGAAACAGGGGATTATTATAGAGACTAATGGTTCTTCTTTCATTTTGTTATATTTTTAATTGCAAAAATTTGAAAAGTATATTTAGGGTTAAATCTGAATAATTTTCCAGACAATATATATAAAATCCTTGTGAATATGTTTTTACCGCTATTTTTTGCTAATATTTTAAGGCCATTTATTCCATAAACTTTATAACCTAATGAAATGAATTCCTTATAATCCCAGCCGCTTAAATGTTTTTGATATGGGTTGTCATGATATTCATCTTGTTCAACAAATCCATTAGTCGTGGTTATTATCACTTTTTTTCTTGCCCACTTTTCCATGTTTTTGATAAGTTTTTTTCCATCATCTTTACTTAAGTGCTCTATAACTTCTGAGCAGTATGCTATATCTACAGATTTTTCTGGAAAATCAAGCTGAGTTATGTCTTTTTGAATATATTCATTATGAATTTTTTTATTTTTGCTTTTATTTATATAATCAATAAAATTATCTATACCTATAGAGTATTTTGAATCACAATATTGGATAAGAGAATTATAGCCACAGCCTATATCTAAAATCGTTGATGTTTTGTCGGTATTTTTACATAAAAGTACAATATCATCGGATATTTTTCTCTTAAGCCAATTTTTTATGTGTTTTATGTTGATCATTATATGTTGGATTAAAATTGCTTCAATTATTTATCTAATTTACTTAGACTAATGCGATATGCATCTTTTTCTAATTTTGTTTTTTTACCTAGAAAGAACATTAAATCACTCCTTAATATTAATAGCTTCCTAAGTATAATCATTCCATATTTTCCAAAAAATAAAAGAATATAGGCGAGTACCAACTCAGGATCTTTTTTTTGGGAAAGAACTAATTTGCAGTATTTTTTTGAATTATTTATATCGCCTAATCTAAAATATTCTTTTGCAAGAGTTCTATAAACAATATATTCAAGATTATATTTTTTATAACATGAAAGATATTTTAAATTAGCCTCAATATAATTAAAACCATATGTAGTTTTTCCTTTCAAAGCATTTTTTTCATGGAGTCTATATTTAAAAAGAGGTTCGTGAATTACATAAAATTTATAACCGGCATTTGCAACACGGAGTTCAAACTCTCTGTCTTCTGCAACTCCGATTTTTGGATTTTCATCTCTTTCGCCGATTTTATCAATAACTTCTTTTGGTATTATTAATGAAGAATTTGAAAATATAAAATCTGTAGATAGTATGGCAGGAAAAACTCCGCTATCCGGAACTTTTGGAATATTAAATCTTCTAATAATTTTTTCTTCCTCATCTATTATTAAAGCTTCGCAACTGATCAATCCTATTTTTGAATCATTTTCTAAAATATTTATTTGTTTTTCCAATTTTTCTGGCAGCCATTCATCATCATGATCTAGATAGGCGATATATTTACCATTTGTTTCTGGTATGGCGGCATTTTTTGGATGAGCCGGTCCGCCAGAATTTTTATCCAAGAAAATCAAATGAATCCTCTCATCTTTTTTTTGCCACTCTTTAAGTATTTCACGAGTTCTGTCTTTTGAAAAATCATCAGCGATAACAAGTTCCCAATCCGTGTATGTTTGATTGATAACGCTTTGAATAGTCTTATCTATGAAAGATTCGCAGTTATAGGTTGGAATAATGATTGAAACTTTGGGCATATCTTTTATATTTTACCAGTTTTATTTATTATCTATTTTAAAAAAATTTAAAACTACATTTCTTGTTTTTTTGAACAACAACAGAGACAATGGCCCAAGGGAATATGATATGAGTGTAGCATAAGCAGAACCAACGATACCATATTTTGGTATCCATATTATATTTAATATGATATTCACTATCATGGGAATTAAAGATCTAAAAAGCAAAATATTTTTATAATTTTCTGCAATTAAGTAATTGTCTGTCAAAACTCCCAAGAATGTTCCAACATTAGCCCATACATATATCTGTAAGATTATTACACCTTCCATAAAAGCTGTTCCGTAAATTATTTTTATAATGAGCGGAGCTAATATTGTGACTGGCAATGCTATAGCAATCGCAAGTACTGCAAGCATAATAGAAAGCTTTTTTAATCTAGCGTGATACAATTCTTTTGAAGTTTTTTTTGCGTTTACAATGGCAGGGAAAAGGGAAAAAACTATTATTCCAGGTATAAAATACCAAACTTCTGCTATGTTTACTGCTGAACCATAAATACCTACAGAATGGGCACCCATCATGCTCTTAATAAAAATTTGATCTATTCTAGAATAAACTAAAACAAATGCGCTCGTGAATATAAGAGGCCAAGAATCTTTTAATAATGTAATTGCTATACTTTTATCGAATTTCCATTCGAATATTTTTCCTTCAATTTTTTTCTCATAAATAAACCAATAAAAAATTGCATAAAGTATTGATTCTAGAAGCAATATAAATGCAAGATAAATAACACCTTTTCCGCTAAGGATTACTAATATTTTTAGTATATTAAGAATAAGAGTAACTAAGAAAGAAATAATAGAAGGATATTTTGATTTTGCTCTAGCTTGAAATTCATAATTAATTATTTGAAAAGCATTAAAAATAAAAGTTCCTGACAAAATTAAAATAAGAGTTTTTGAAACATCATTTTCGGCAAAAAAGAATGCGGAAATAGAAACTAAAATAGCTGTAAAAAAACCAGCTAATAATTTTATTATTAGAGCTGAGCCGAGATACTCCTTTTTTTTATCAGGATTTTTAATTAAATCTCTGTATAGGATAGTATCTACACCTAAAGTTGCTAGTACGGAGAAAATACTTACAAAACTAAGAGCATAGCTAAGTTGTCCAAAATTTCCAGGTCCGAGTTTTCTTGCAACAAAAGCAGTGGTAAGAAAGGAAATTCCCATGCATAAAATTCTGGAGGCAAACAGCCATCCAGTATTCCTAAAATACTTCTGAAAACCGGCATGCGCCCATTTTTCCTTCATATAATTCCAAGAAAGCATGTACATAATTATTTTCCTTTAAAGATGAATATTAACATTTTTAAGTTCAAAATAAAACCCAATTAAAATTTGAAAGATAAAAACTTGTCCTATTTTTAATAATAATGTAATATAAAAATACGATTTTATATAATGACTGTTTGATTAAATTGATATAATTAAAAAACCAATATGCATATTAGCTCAAAATTGAGAATGGAATGGTTTGAAAAGAATTATTCTTCTAAAGTTAACAAAGATAAAATAAAAATTCTTGATGTCGGCAGTTATGATGTCAATGGATCATATAAAGATATTTTTTCTGATAAAAAGTATGAATATACTGGAATGGATATGGAAAAAGGACCTAATGTTGATATTGTATTAGCAAATCCATACGACTGGAGTGAAATTGAAACAGATTCATATGATGTGATAATATCTGGTCAAACATTTGAGCATACTGAATTTTTTTGGATTACTATGGCAGAAATGGTAAGATCGCTAAAAAAAGATGGTTTGTTATGCATTATTGCGCCAAGTAATATTATAGAACATAGGTATCCAGTTGATTGTTATCGTTTTTATTCAGACGGAATGGTGGCCCTGGCCAGATATACTAATCTAGAACTACTGCACGTTCATACTAATAGTGCGCCGAATTCAAATAAAAAATGGTACAGCCAAACAAACGTTGATACTATTTTAATAGCAAAGAAACCTTATAGTGGGCAGACAAAATATGTAGATTTAAAAACATACAAATGTGTTCCTGCAAATCTAGAGGTTCTCCGAGATGGATTAATCCCATATAAAACTAAAAGAGAAATCATTGAAAATTTTTTGAGAAAAATTTTACCTAAACGAGTCAGAGTTTTAATAAGGAAAATTATAAAATGAGCGCGATTTGTTAACAGTTTGCATAAAAATCACAATACTAGATATTGTGATTTTTGTGGTATAATTCTTGGCATTAAAAATAAAAAATAAGTCGAAAATATTTATAAGTTTAAGTTTAAAATCAGGATGAATAAAAACAATATAATAAAGTGGACAATAATGACGGGTCTTTGGGCAGTGCTCCTCATACCTTTCTTTGTAGCAAATACGATGTTTTTCCCATATATCAGTGGAAAAAATTTCGCATTTAGAATAATAGTAGAAATAATTTTTGCCCTTTGGATTTATTTGGCGTTTATAGATGCAAAATATAGGCCAAAATTTTCTTGGGTTTCTGTTTCTGTGGGAGCCTTTGTTTTGATAATGGCTATTGCCGATATTTTTGCCGTAAATCCTATGAAAGCAATTTGGAGCAATTATGAAAGAATGGATGGATTTATTACTCTTGCACATTTAATAATGTATTTGTTTGTGTTTGCTTCTGTAATGAAAACAGAAAAAATGTGGCTTTGGTTCTTCAGATCATCTGTTATTGCAAGTGCGGTAATGATAATTTATGTTTTTCAAGAATGGATTAAAACAGGTGTAGACAGAGTCTCTGTAACTCTTGGAAATCCTATTTATGTCGCCATTTATTTTTTGTTTAATTTCTTTTTTGCCCTTATACTCTTATATAAAGATGTAATAGTAAAAAGTGAAAATGATGCAAAACCTATAAAAACAATTTTTAGTAATTGGCTTACATATGCATATTCTATAGCTGTATTTATTTGTGCTTTTGGTATCTGGAGGACATCTACAAGAGGAGTGATACTAGGCTTGCTTGGTGGTCTGGTAATCACATCAATAATAATTGCTATTTTTGAAAAGAAAAATAAATTGATAAAAAACTCTTTCGTAGGGATACTTGTCATTATAGCGCTGCTTATAGGAGGTTTTTTTGCAATAAAGAATACTCAGTTTGTAAAAAATAATACTACCTTAGAAAGATTGGCAGAAATTTCATGGTCTAATGTTGCAGGTCAAGGCCAGGCCAGACAGTATGTTTGGCCAATGGCTATAAAAGGATTCTTGGAAAAACCAATACTTGGCTGGGGACAAGATGGATTCAATAATGTATTCAACAAATACTATGATGTCAGGATGTATAATCAGGAACAATGGTTTGACAGAGCACATAATACTCCTTTAGACGTGCTTGTTGCAGGAGGATCTCTTGGCTTATTAGCATATCTTTCAATCTTTATTTTTGCACTATTTGTTATTATAAAAAAGAAGAATAATTTTAGTGTGACGGAAGCAGGTTTAATAATTGGTTTGCTTGCAGCATACTTTGCACAAAATCTTTTTGTTTTTGATAATTTGGTAAGTTATATATTTTTCTATGTAGTGCTTGCATATTTGTATTCAAGGGATACAAAAGAAGACTCCAAAGACAAAAGGGTAATAAAAGACGATGTTGCAAACTACGTTGTTGCACCAATCGTGGTGGTGGTATTTGCTGCGATGCTTTGGTATTGCAATATTAAGCCGATAAATGCAAATACGGATCTTATAAATGCAATGCAGTCTTTGAACAAATCTCCAGAAACATCTTTGACTTATTTTAAACAGGTTTTTGCAGCGAATACTTTTGGAAGCACCGAAGCAAGAGAACAGTTGATAGGAATGGCTCCATCAATAGCTGCTGCTTCTAGTTTAGATTCAAAAATAAAACAAGAATTTGTTGATTTGGCATTTACTCAAATGCAAGAACAAGTGAAAGAAACTCCAAATGATGCCAGATACCAATTTTTTATGGGGGCTTTTTTGGATAACATGAATCAGTATCAAATGGCTTTGCCTTATTTGCAAAAAGCTGTAGAACTTTCTCCTAATAAATTAACAATGATGTTCGAGCTTGTTAAATGTTATTCATACCTTGGACAAAAAGAAAAAGCTCTTGAAATAGCCAAAAATGCGTATGATTTAGTTCCTGAATACAATGATGGAAAAATGAATTACGCAGCTGCATTGATACTTAATGATCAAGAGTCTTTGGCAAAACAAATCATGGGTTCTTCTACGACTACAAGTGAAATTATTGTAAGAATGTATCTTATAAAAGCTTCTGCTTTTATACAGAAGGGGGATAAAAATTCAGCCGTCGCTGAAGTACAAAAAGCAATCACTATAGCTCCTGGATTTAAGACACAGGGAGATACTATAATAAAGGGTATTCTGAATGGATCTATAAAGTAGAGAAAATAAGGCCGTATTTTGATTGATTTGATTTTTAAGATATTTATGATATAATTGTGGGCGAATGGGTGCTATTAGAAAGAGTTCAGCACTTAAAGTAAATGTCTGCATATAACCTCCGAAAGGAGGTTTTATGTTGGCTAAAATCGGAATTTTAAACTATATCTAGTGCTATTTTCTTAACTTTTTTATTTGATTTGATATAATGCATGTGTGAATTGTTTTTACTTATAGCCGGCGGTCGCACTCATTTAAAGACATTAAACTTTGGAGTTGAACCCCGCCGGCTATAAGTAAAAATAATCAATATAAAACTTAAAACAAAAAATAATTTTTTATAAAATTATTTTTTAAATTATAAAAGCTTTTTTATTTTTATTTTTTAAAAAATAAATTTTTTATTAAAAAAAGTTATCAACAGGTCAAAAACTATTGTATTAATTTTAATTAGTTGTAAAATTATAGGTAGCAGTAGGTTTAAAGTTTTTTTTAAAACTTGTGTCGATAAACTACTATTTAAAAACAAAATAATTTTTCCGGATATCTTCTAGATTTCTCCTTAATCCGGAACACAAAAAAATGGCAGCCAAAAAGAAAGCAAAGAAAACAAAGAAAACAAAGAAGAGATAACTTCTTTGAAACGGCGCACCGCAAGGTGCGCCGTTTTCTATTATTTTATTTGTGCTATTATGTATTTTATGTTTTTAAGTAAAATTTTCGGAGATAGACATACTAAATTCATAAAGACTTTAGAGCCAATTGTTGAACTTATTGGTGGTTTTGAGGATGGTTTAAAAGGTCTTTCGAATGATCAACTTAAGGCCAAAACACAAGAATTTAGAAATAAATTAGAAAAAGGTGAGAATATAGATTCAATTTTACCTGAAGCGTTTGCTGTTGCTCGTGAAGCATCAAAAAGAACTCTTGGACTCAGGCCTTTTGATGTCCAGCTTATAGGTGGAATTATTTTGCATAGGGGAAATATTTCCGAGATGAAAACAGGGGAGGGAAAAACTCTCGTAGCTACTTTGCCTGCTTATTTAAATGCTATATCAGGCAATGGTGTTCATGTTGTTACAGTGAATGATTATCTTTCAAGAAGAGATGCTGTGTGGATGGGACAAATTTATAATGCATTAGGACTATCTGTTGGAATTTTGAATCATGAAGCTTCATATTTGTATGATCCAACTCACGTTGAGAAAGATGAAGAAAGAGATGAATTTGGATCTTTTAAAGTTGTTCATGAATTTTTGAAACCTTGTTCAAGAAAGGATGCATACAAAGCAGATATAACTTATGGAACAAATAATGAATTTGGTTTTGATTATTTAAGAGATAACATTGAATATAATGTTAATGATTTAAGACAGCGCGGATATAATTTTGCAATTGTTGATGAGGTTGACTCTATACTTATAGATGAAGCTAGAACACCGCTTATTATCTCTGCTCCAGCACAAGACTCTGGAAGTCTTTATGATGTTTTTACAAAAATCGTCAGAGATTTTATAAAAGATGTTGACTATACAGTGGATGAAAAACACAAAGCTATACAACTTACGGATGCGGGAATAAATAAAGCAGAGAAATCTCTCGGAGTAGAAAATATTTATACAGAAGGAGGCATCAGATATGTTCATCATTTAGAAACTGCTACTCGTGCAAAAGCTTTATATGAAGTAAATAAAGATTATGTTGTAAAAGAAGGGGAAATAATCATTGTAGATGAGTTTACTGGAAGACTTCAGCCTGGAAGAAGATGGTCTGAAGGGCTTCATCAGGCCATTGAGTCCAAAGAAGGAGTAAAAATACAAAAAGAGTCTAGGACTTATGCTTCTATCACATATCAAAATTATTTCAGAATGTATAAAAAACTTTCTGGTATGACTGGTACCGCTCTCACTTCATCAGAAGAGTTTTTCAAGGTGTATCATATGGATACTATTCCTGTTCCAACAAACAAACCTACCCAAAGAAAAGATTATAATGATTTGATTTTTCAAACAGAGCAGGGAAAGTTTAAAGCTCTTGCAAAAATGGTTAAAGAGAAGCATAAAGCCGGACAACCAGTGCTTATTGGTACTGTTTCAATTGAAAAAAATGAGGTGCTTTCAGAATTTTTGAAAAGAGAAGGGGTTCCTCACAGCGTTTTAAATGCTAAAAATCACGAAAGAGAAGGAGAGATTGTCGCAGAAGCGGGAAGACCCGGAGCTGTAACTGTAGCTACGAACATGGCTGGTAGAGGAGTAGATATTAAGCTTGGGGGAATAATATTTGATAGTGCCGAATATGAAAAAATAAAAACTCTTGGAGGTTTGGCTGTTTTTGGTACAGAAAGACATGATGCAAGAAGAATAGACAATCAGCTGAGAGGTCGTTCTGGAAGACAAGGTGATCCGGGAGAAACTCATTTTTTTGTTTCTCTTGAAGATTCTTTAATGAGAATTTTTGCAAATGATACTGTTAAAAAAATGATGAACAGATTCGGTATTCCTGAAGATGAACCGATTCAAAATTCCCTAATAACAAGATCCTTGGAAAATGCCCAGACAAAAATAGAAGGTTTTAATTTTGATGCCAGAAAACATGTTTTGGAATATGATGATGTCCTAAATTTTCAAAGAATTACTGTTTATGAAAGAAGAAGAAAAGTTTTGAGTGGCGGAATAGAGGCCGTCAAAGAAAAATTATCTGAAATTGCTCAAGATGAAAATTCACAAAAAATAATTGCAGAAAAAATTTCTATTTTAGGAGAAGAAGAATTTTACAGGATTGTAAGGATAATAATGCTTCAAGCTATAGATATGTTCTGGGTAGATCATCTTGAAATGATGGATTATCTTCGCGGTTCGGTAAATCTTAGATCCTATGGACAAAGAGATCCTCTTGTAGAATATAAAAGAGAAGGTCTTGGATTATTTAAAGAAATGCAAATAGCTATAAATGCTCAAATAACCAGCCTTTTATCTCATATTGGAGCTGGTGCATTTGTCGCTGAAGAAGAAAAATTAAAAGAAACTCAGAAGGGTATGAAGATGGCTGGTGCAGAAGGAAAAGAAGACAATTCATCAATTTCTGCAAAAAATAAAAGCGAGGCTGGAAGAAATGATCCTTGTCCTTGCGGAAGTGGGAAGAAATATAAGAAGTGTTGTGGAAAATAATATAAAATCATGAAATATAATAAATTAGTAAGGGACAAAATTCCTGAATATATTATTAAAAAAGGAGGAGTGCCAATTACTCACATTGCAAGTGAAGCAGAATACTGGCAAAAATTAAAAGAAAAATTATTAGAAGAAGTAAAAGAGTTTACAGATAGTGAAACTATTGAAGAAATTGCAGATATACTAGAGGTGATTGATGCAATTTGCAAATACAAAAAGTTTAACAAGAAAAAACTTGAAACAATCAAAACTAAGAAAGTAAAAGAACGAGGTGCATTTAAAAAGAGAATTATTTTGGAAGAATCATAATTTTATTGACTTATTTTTAATTAGTAATACTATTTTTGACAGAAGTTCTATATTCTTGGGGGGAGGTAAAAATTGAATATTGGAGAAATTCCCAATGGTTATGATTTTGAAAGGAAAATTTTAGGCATATCAAGCAGTGAAGTGGATAAGGAAGTAAATGATTGCTTCAAATTTAATAGAAAGGGACACAGAAGGAACGAAAAGAAAAGTAATTATTCAAATTTTCGTAAAGCTGTTGGGGTTGTAAAAGATATTCAAAATAAGATTGGTAATTGGAATCCAAAAGAGCCATCAACAGAAATTGCCCGAGTATTATTTGAAAGTGTTGCGTCTCATCTTGAGAATAGGAGGGAAAATTTAAGATTTTACTCATCTGTCGGTACTTTGCTGGATTATAAATATGGCACAGATTGTTTTTTTATTTTGAAGGATAGGGAGTATGAAGCTATTATTACCATAGATTTGACTATCAACAGGAGAAAAAGAAAATCAAAAGCAGATATTGTACTTACTGCAGATGATTTGAGAAATGATAGTCGGTACAAAAAAATTATGGGAATGGTAGCTAGCCGTCTTTTGCATAAGATAATCGAAAATCATAAAAAACCTGACTTATATTATAGAAATACAAGAAGAAGATAAATATATGAGCCGTTCCACAAGAATGGCTCATATTTTATTTTTTTAGTGTATAATAGTTCTATTATTAAATTAACAGTTAACTTAAATGTTTAAAGCGATAGCAAATTATTTTGACAAGCTGGAAGATAAAGTAAGAATAAGATTAAGCCATAGATCAATATTATATGCGTTTATTGGCGGTATCAGCACCGTTATTTTTTGGAGAGGAATGTGGCATACTGCAGATATTTTGATGAAAAAAGGCGGTTTTTGGGGATGGTTTTTTTATGAGCCAATAACATTAGTTTGGACGTCAATAATTTTGCTTATGACTGGCCTTTTTGTATCAAACTTCATTGGAGAAAGAATTATTATTTCTGGTATTAGGAAGGAGAAAAAAATAACGGACAAAACTGAAAGTGAAGTTGATAAGGAAGAAGATGAAATTAGAAGTATGAGAGCAAAGATAAGCCAGATGTCAAAAGATATTGAAGAAATCAAAAATGTTGTCTCTCATAAATAAAAAAATAAAAGTTGCAGTGCACGACGGAATATTTCATACAGATGATGTTTTTTCTGTAGCAATTTTATCTTTATATTTGAATAAGCCATTAAAAATTTTTAGGACGAGAGATCCAAAAATTTTTGCAAAAATGGATTATCTTTTGGACGTTGGAAGGGAATACAATCCGAAAGATAATAAATTTGACCATCATCAGGAAGATTGGAATGAAAAAAGAGAAAATGGAATACCTTACGCCACTAGCGGTTTATTATGGAAAGAATACGGAGAGAAAATTACCAATTCAAAAGAGGCTGCAAATAAAATTGATGAAAAAATAATCCAACCGCTGGATGCAGAGGATAATGGCGTTGAAATATATACTAATATTTTTAAAGGAATTTCTCCTTATTGTGTTTCTGATTATATCTTTGCTCTAAATCCGACTTGGACTGAAAAAAATATCAGTGCGCAAAAGTCTTTTGAAACTGCGGTTGAATCAGCAAAAATTATTTTAAAAAGAGAAATAAAAAAAGCTGAAGACGGTGTGATCAGCAGAAAAAGAATACAAGAAATATATGAAAAAACAGAAGACAAAAGTATTTTGGTTTTAGACGATAATTATTCATGGAAAAAAGTAATGGTTACATATCCAGAAACCCTTTTTGTAATCAAGCAAAATAATGATAATAAAAATTGGCATATAAATGCTGTGAATGTCGAAGGTTCTAGGTTTACGAGCAGATTAAATTTTCCAGAAAACTGGACTGGCAAAGAAGGGGAACATTTAGCAAAAGTAACTGGTATAAAAGATGCGGTTTTTTGCCATGATAAAAGATTTATGTGCGTAGCTAAAAGTAAAGAAAGTGCAATTGCTCTTGCAAAATTAGCGATAAAAGAAAGCTCAAAATAATTTTTTCTTTGACTTTAATCGATTTTAAACATAACATAGCTTTATGTCATTTATAGACGAATTAAAAATACATATATCTGCTGGACGTGGAGGAAACGGAGTTATACGCTGGAGGCATGAAAAGGGTATAGATCATGCCGGTCCCGCTGGGGGTAATGGAGGAGCCGGTGGCGACGTATATTTGCGCGCAATACGCGATATTGCTGTGCTTTCAAGATACAAAAATACAACAGAATTCGTTGCAGAGCCGGGTGAAGCTGGAATGAAAAAAAGCATGCATGGTAAAAATGGCGCAGATTTGATAATAGATGTTCCTATCGGTTCTGTTGTCACAAATCTTGAAACGAGAGAAAAATTTAATCTAATCGAAGATGGTAAAGAAGTAAAAATATTGAATGGCGGAAAAGGCGGGCTTGGTAATGAATATTTTAAAAATGCTGTAAACAGATCCCCTGAAAATCAAACGGATGGAAAAGCTCCAGAGGAAGCTGATTTTTATATTGAAGTTGAGCTTGTTGCGGATGCAGGGCTTATTGGTCTTCCAAATGCTGGCAAATCAAGTTTGATAAATGTACTTACAAATTCAAAATCCAAAATAGGCGCTTATCAGTTTACTACTCTTGAGCCATCACTCGGAGATATGCACGGATACATCCTAGCTGACATTCCAGGACTTATAGAAGGCGCTTCAGAGGGTAAGGGACTTGGACATAAGTTTTTGAGACATATAAAAAGAACTAAAACTTTGCTTCATTGTCTTTCTCTTGAAAATGAAGATTTGGTAAAAGCTTATAAAGTAATAAGAAATGAGCTCAAAGTATATAGCGAAGAGCTTGCAGAGAAAAAAGAAGTTGTGATTCTTACAAAAACAGATTTAGTAGATGAAAAAACTTTAGCTCAAGCGATAAAAAAGGTTTCAAAGCTCAATAAAAATATTTTGACAGTTACTGTTTTAGATGATGATTCTATTAAAAAACTAAAGGATGATTTGATTAAAATTTTTAGAACTATAAAATAAAAAGTTAAAAAATCGCCTTTTAAGGGCGATTTTTTTGTGTTAATATCGTATTGTAATTTATATTGATTTATATGGCAGAAAATACAAAATACAAAGCCACTATTGGTTTGGAAATACATGCAGAACTTAAGACACAAACAAAAATGTTTTGTTCTTGCAAGAATGATCCAGATGAAGAAAGACCAAATTCAAATATTTGCGAGGTTTGCACTGCTCAGCCGGGAACTTTGCCTGTTTTAAATAAAAAAGCTATTGAACATGTTTTGAAAGTTGGTCTTGCTTGCGGTTCAAAAATCGCAGATTTTACGGAATGGGATAGAAAGAATTATTTTTATCCAGATATTCCAAAAGGTTATCAAATTACTCAATTCAAATATCCTTTGGTTTCAGGAGGATCAATAAATGGGGTAGAGCTCACAAGAATTCACCTTGAAGAAGACACTGGTTCATCTACTCACGATGCTGGAGATTTTTCTCTAGTAGATTTCAACCGTGCGGGAGTGCCACTTATGGAGCTTGTCACTGAGCCTGTAATTCATTCAGGAAAGCAAGCTGCAGATTTCGCAAAAGAACTTCAATTACTTTTGCAATATTTAGGAGCTGGAGATGCAAATATGGAAAAAGGAGAGATGAGAGTTGAAGCGAATATTTCTGTTTCTGATACAGATAAACTTGGAACAAAAGTTGAGATTAAAAATTTGAATTCTTTCAGGACTGTAGAAAGAGCTGTAGCTTATGAAATTGAAAGACAAATTGACGCCATTGAGAAAGGAGAAAAAATTGTACAGGAAACTAGGGGGTGGGACGAAGCAAAACAAAAAACATATTCACAGAGAATAAAAGAAGATTCCCATGATTATAGATATTTTCCAGATCCAGATTTGCCAAAAATGATGGTTTCTGAAGTTTTTAATTTAGAGAAATTAAAAGAAGAACTTCCAATATTGCCTTGGGAAAAGAGAGAAAAATATCTGAAAACTTTTGAAATCAAAGAGCAGGATGCTGATTTTTTTGTAAATAACATAGAATTTGGAAAGTTTTTTGAGGATGTTATTTCTGGTTTTTCTGAAAATAAAGATTTGATTAAACTTGCTTCAAATTATATTTCATCAGACTTGGTCGGCTTTATGTCAAAAGATGCAACTTTAAAAACACCTCTGCCAGAAAAGTTTGCCAAAATAATTGTTATGGTTTCAGAGGGGAAGTTGTCTTCAAGGACTGCAAAAGATTTGATTGAAAGATTATTGAAAGAAGATATAGATCCGGAAGAAATAGCTAATAAAGAAGGCCTAATACAGAAAAATGATGAAGGTGCGGTAAAAGAAATCGCTAGCAAGCTTATTGCAGAAAATCCGAAAGTTGTCGCTGACTATAAGGCTGGAAAAGAAATGGCCTTAATGTTTTTTGTGGGACAGATAATGAAAGCAACAAAAGGTTCTTCAAATCCCCAGGTAATAAAAAAAGTTTTGGTTGATTTGCTATCTTAAATTAAAAACAAAAGGGCGGCGAGGCTTTGCCTCGCCGCCCTTTTGTTTTTAATTTTATATCTTGATGTTATAATAAGCTCATGAAAAGTCTTGGTGTGAGAAGTCATAAACCCAAAATATACATAGGCACTGACCATGCCGGTTTTAAGTTGAAACAAGAATTAATTCTTTTTGTAAAAGAACTCGGTTTTCAAGTCGTGGATTGCGGTGCTTATAAATACGAAAAAGAGGACGACTATCCAGACTATATTTCTCCTGTGGCGAAAGCTGTGGCATTGAATCCAGAACATAATATTGGAATTATTCTAGGCGGTTCAGGACAGGGCGAGGCGATAGTCGCGAACAGATATCCAAATGTCCGTGCGATTGTTTTTTATGGAGATCCAGGACTTTTCCCCAAGGATGACATAATAAAATTGGGCAGATTGCATAATGATTCAAATATTCTTTCTTTGGGTGCTAGATTTTTAAATTTAAAAGAGGCTAAAGTGGCAGTTGAATCGTGGCTTGGAACTAATTTTTCGGGTGAAGAAAGGCATGTTCGCAGAATCAAGAAAATAGAAAAAATTTCTAGAGAAGTAAAAAATAATTTTGATTTTAAATAATTTTAATTAATAAACAGGGCGGCCGCTTTGCGGCCGCCCTGTTTATTTAACTTACAAGAGCTATTATTACGCCAATTATTGCAAATATAACGCCGACTATCCAATAGCGCATTACAACTTTTTCTTTTGACCAACCTATCGCTTCAAAATGGTGATGTAGAGGAGCTACGCGAAAAACTCTGTGTTTATTAAAATATTTGTAAGAAACCATCTGTATGATAACCGAAGCAGATGTCAAAACCAAAGGCAAAGCAATAATAGGCAAGACCATAACTGAATTTGTCATAAAAGCGATTACAGAAAGTGTAACGGTAAGTCCGAGTATTCCTGTTTCTCCCATATAAAATCTGGCCGGAGGAATATTGAACCACAAGAAAGCCAATGTTCCGCCAGCTATTACAGCACAGAAAGCAGCAATATCTATCTGATTATTTACGAAAGCTATAAGAGCATAAGCTGTGAAAATAGTTGCCATAACTCCGCCAGATAATCCGTCTACTCCATCTATTACACTTGTAGAAAAAACAGCGAGCATTACCATAACAAAAAATGGTATAAACCATAAACCAATATTTATATCTCCAAAGAAAGGCATATGAATAGAAGACACTTCAAGTTTGTAATAAAACCAAAAACTGATAACAAGACCGATAAGTGTTACGGCAATAATTTTTATTTTTCTATAAATAAGGCTGTCTTTTGCATAACTGCTTTTTCCCATTATTTGCAGCATATCGTCTGCAAGTCCAATGAGTGCTGCCAATATAAATGCGGCAAGAGGTACGAGTGTTTGATTGCGGCTGAGAAAATTTAATTTTTCTGTAAGATCTGTTGGAAAAATAATTGATAGAAAATATATTACGCCGATTGTAAGCAATACCGACACCCATATTATTACTCCACCGACTCTTGGTGTTGAAAGCTCGCCTTTTGTATTATGCACTTTTGCAAAATCATCCGTTGTGATATTTGCTTCCGTTCGCGGAGATTTTTTCCACATTTTATATTTATAGAAAAACTTTGTGAAAAAAGGCGTTATTAGTACACCTAAAAAAAATGTCAAAACAGAGGGAACTACAACTTTTATTACATCAATCATCATATATTATATATTTTTATATTCTTCAAGAATAAAAACATTGTACCATAAAGCTAGCATCAAAAGGAGATATATTTTTCTGGCGTTATCAGATTTTTTGTGAGTATGGTCTTCTACAAGTTTTTTAATATAATCAACATTCATATGTTCTTTTATATATTTGCAATCATATATTTTTTGATACAAATCTTGCTTGTCTTTCGTGAACCAATCGCGAATAGGCGTTGGAAAACCAAGTTTTTTTCTGTTGCGAGTTGTTTCAGGAATTATATCTTTAAATGCTTCTCTTAAAAGATATTTTGTTACGCTTCCTTTCCATTTAAATTTATCTGGCAGAGTAGTGGCTATGTCTGAAACTTCTTTGTCTAAAAATGGCACGCGGAGTTCTAGAGAGTTTGCCATGGTCATTTTGTCAGCTTTTGCCAAAATATCTCCAATAAGCCAAGTATTTACATCAATATATTGCATCTGGGCGGAATCGCTCAAATTTTTTGCGTGTTCATAAAGCGGCGCCAAAGAATATTTTTTTTCAGCTGTTTTTTTCCACAACAAATCTTGTTCTGTATTTTTGAAAATTGAAGCATTGCCAATGTACCAATCCGAAAGCTTCTGCGATGCTCTGCGAATATAATTTTTCCCGAAAAATTCAAATGGTATTTTTAATATTAGTTTAAGTATTGATTTTGGAAGCCAAGATATTTTTTTGTATGCAAATGGCGCTAAATAAATATTGTATCCGCCAAAAAGTTCATCGGCTCCTTCGCCAGACAACACAACTTTGACATGCTTTCTTGCTTCGCGTGCTACAAAATACAGACCGATAGCTGAAGGGTCGGCTACTGGTTCATCAAAATGCCACACAGCTTTTGGCAGAACCTTGAAATATTCACTTGGACCGATTTTTATTTCTGTATGATTTGTATCAAGAAAGTCTGATGTTTCGCTGGCTTCTACGCTTTCGGTAATCGTATCAAAACCAACAGTGAAAGTTTTAATTTTTTTGTCTCCGCGAATTCTTTGCATCATCGTAGCAATAATACTGCTGTCTATTCCGCCGGAAAGGAAAGACCCAACCGGCACATCGGCAATCATATGGTGTTCCACTGAATCGCGGATAGTCTGATAGATTTTTTGCGTGGTTTCATCTTCTTTCAAACTCTCGTTTGGTTTTATTTCATATGACCAATATTTTTTTATTTCAACATTTCCATTTTCTATATTAATGCGCATAAAATGTCCAGGCGGTAATTTGTAGACAGATTTGAAAAAAGTTTCGTCGAGTGGATTGTATTGGAATGACAAATAATTATAAACCGCAGAATCATTGACTATGGATTTAAAATTGGGAAAAGATAGGAAACTTTTTATCTCGGATGAAAACGCAAGTATTTTTCCGCTACTATCTTTTAAATAGTAAAGCGGTTTAATTCCAAAAAAATCTCGTGTCAAAAAAACAGTTTTATTTTCTGTGTCATATATGCAAAAAGCAAACATACCGCGCAATCTAGGAATCATTTTCTCTCCGTATTCTTCGTACATATGCAAAATAACTTCTGTATCGCCTTGGGTGTCAAAATTATGGCCTTTTGCAACTAGTTCTCTGCGAAGTTCAAGATAATTATAAATTTCACCATTAAAAAATATGACTTTCTTTTTATCTTGAGAATAAATCGGCTGTTTGCCTGTAGAAAGATCTATGATAGACAGCCTGCGCATGCCGAGTGCCGCATTTCCATCAATAAAAAAACCATCATCATCTGGGCCTCTATGAAAAATCCGAGAAACCATTTCTCGTATAACCCTATCTTTTTCTTTTATTTGAGGGTCTATAACCCCGGCAATTCCACACATGTTTTCAGTATATCAGAATATACAGAACAATTACAAACATGATATACTTTGATTATTAAAGCCAATTATTAAAATAATAAAATTATGATAGAAGTGCTTCCAGCAATAATACCAGAATCATATGAAGATCTTAATTGTAAGATGTCCGCTGTAAAAGGTATTGTAAAATTAGTGCAAGTTGATGTTTGTGATGGAGTATTTGTTCCTTCAAAAAGCTGGCCTTATATCGGTGATGATGAAAATAATTTTGAAAAAATTATAGAAGAGGAGGAAGGATTTCCATTTTGGGAAGATATGGATTTTGAGGCAGACTTGATGATTAAAAATCCAGAAGTATCAGCTGAGAAATGGATAAAAGCTGGAGCAAAAGCACTTGTGCTGCATATTGAATCCTCCGATAAAATTTTAAAATTTGTAAAAGAAATTAGAAAGACTTATGGATATTCTGGAGATTCTCTTGTTAATGTGGAAATAGGAATTGCTTTGAATATAAATACTCCAAACGAGGTTCTGTACGAATTTTTAGAATCAAATGATCAAGGTAAAACACTTGCAGATTTTGTGCAATTTATGGGAATTAAAAAAATAGGCTATCAGGGTCAGGAGTTTGACGAAGAAGTTTATAAAAAAATATCTGATTTAAGAAAAAAATATCCGAATGTTTTAGTTAGTGTAGATGGCGGAGTCAGTTTTGACAATTATAAAGATTTGGTAAAAGCTGGAGCCAATAAACTTATCTCCGGTTCAGCTATTTATGACAGTGAAAATATAAAAGAAGCTGTGGAGGAAATGAGAAATGCTTAATTTTAAAAATCTGTTAATATTAAACATATGAAAACACTTAGACAATATATAAAAGAAGCAGGAGAAAAAGGCATAGCGGTAGGGCATTTTAATATTTCGAATTTGGAAATATTAAGAGGTATTTTTAATGCTGCAAAAAAGCTTGATGTACCAGTGATTATTGGCACTGCAGACGGAGAAAGAAAATATATAGGCACAAAACAAGCTGTTGCATTAGTGAAAAGTTTTAGAGATGAGTATAATTATCCGATTTTTCTTAATGCAGATCACACTTATTCATTTGAAGGTGTAAAAGAATGCATAGATGCTGGATATGACGCGGTAATTTTTGATGGCGCAGAATTGCCTTATGAAGAAAATGTAAAAATTACAAAACAATGCGTGGATTATGCGCGAAGTGTTAATCCAGAAATAATAGTGGAAGCAGAACTCGGTTTTATAGGTGTTGGTTCAAAAGTTTTGGATAAACTTCCAGAAGGAGTAAAAATAACCGAAGAATTTTTGACTAAGCCGGAAGACGCAGTAAAATTTATTGCAGATACTGGAATAGATATGCTAGCCCCAGCAGTTGGAAATATTCACGGAATGTTGAAAGGCGGAATTGATCCGGCTTTGAATGTTAAAAGGGTGGGGGAAATACAAAAAGCAATAAATATTCCCATGGTGCTTCATGGAGCTTCTGGAAATTCAAAAGAAGATATTCAAGGAGCGATAAAAAATGGAATGTCAGTTGTTCATGTAAATACTGAGATCAGGGTTGCTTTTAGAAAAGCATTAGAAAAAGAACTTGTTGAAAAACCAAATGATGTAGCGCCATATAAATATATGGAAGAAACAATACCTGCAGTAGAGAAAGTTGTGGAAGAAAAATTGAAAATATTTAATTTCTTATAAAATATATAAAAAATATGGAACAACATTCAAATATTAAAAATGAAACAGGGTGGGAAAAAGCTATAGCGGAAGAAGCTGCATCTAAATTTATTTATTTTATTGTTGACTTGGCTAATAATTCAGAATTTTCCGAAGAAACTAAAAAAATATTGCAAGATGCAATATACACTAAAAGAGATCTTGCCGAAGCATATTACAATGGTAATGTAGACGGTTTTGCATTAATGAAGATTGATTTTGTACAAAATTATCTTGATAACAATAAACTTCCAAAAGAAGATAAAGATGCGATTCTTCAGGCTATTGCAGATTTTAAAAAATAAAAATAATTTAGATATTAAAAGATAAAATTAGAGAAGAAGATAATATTACAAAATAGCCGTTTATTTTATTTGATTTATTATCTTATTTATGTATAATGCTAGTTCTATGATTATATTGAATGTAGAAAAAAGAGATATAAAAGAAAGTTTATCTGAAATCAGAAAAGCAGGAAAAATGCCAGCTGTTTTTTATGGAAAAAAGGAAACTTCAACTCCTATAATGCTTCCTTTGGCTATTTTTGAAAAAACTTTAAAAGAGGCTGGAGAATCAACAATATTGCATCTTGATGGAAAAGATATTGATGTTGATGTTTTGATACATGACGTTGATTTGGATCCAGTTACAGATAAGCCAAGACATGCAGACTTTTATGCTATTGAAAAAGGAAAGAAACTTGAAATTTCAGTTCCTCTTGAATTTATAGGTGTTGCTCCAGCTCTTAAACTTGGAGCTATTTTGGTAAAGGTTATGCATGAAGTAGAAATAGAAGCTTTGCCTAAAGATTTGCCTCATAAGCTTGAAGTAGATATTTCAACTCTAGCAACATTTGATGATGTTGTCACAGCTGCAGATATAAAATTACCCCTAGGAGTAAGTTTGAAAATAAAACCAGAAGAAGTAATTGCTTCTGTATATGAACCTAAAGAAGAAGTAGCAGAGGCAGCTCCAGTAGATCTTTCAACAATTGAAGTTGCAAAGAAAGGCAAGGAAGCTAAAGAAGGTGAAGAAGGTGCAGAAACTGCAGAAGCTGCTCCGAAAGAAGAAAAGAAAAAATAAGAAAATTTTAAAAGTCGCTGCAGGGCGACTTTTAAAATACCAGGTTTTCTTTACGTTATAAGCGTCCGCTACCGCGGACTACTATACACGACTCGACTTGGCTCAGAAGATTACTTCTTCCCAAGTCGATCTACGTTAATTCAAATAAAAAACTCGCCTCAAGTGCGAGTTTTTTATTTGAATTATTTTTTTTGTAGTCTATATTTTATTCGTCAAATATAGTAAAATACGAATATGTTTTTAAAGATTAAGAATATATTTTCAGTGTTTATTTATATGGTATTACTTTTATCTCCTGTAATAGCAGGAGCTGTAACTTGCGATGATTCAAATTTGAATGGTAAAAGCGATCAAGAGCTACAGGCTATATATGATCAATGCGTCAAAGATGCGGCTGATTTAAAAATAAGCCTTGGAAATACCCAAAAACAATCCTCTGATCTTCAAAAAGGCATAGCCGACTTAACTTATAATATAAACAAAACACAAATTGATATAAAAGCAAAGGCGGCAAAAATTAAGCAGCTTGGAGATAGTGTTGTGGTAAAAGCACAATATATAGAACAGCTTTCTGAAAGAATGGACAATATAAAGAAATCCATAGGCAAGATGTTAAGGGATAATTATGCAATGGATGATACATCAATTATTAATGTACTTTTATCCAGTGAAAATCTTTCTAATTTTTTTATAGATGCTGATAATTACGCTTCTATCAATGTAAAATTACAACAGCTAACTGAAGAGCTAACGGGTGTTAAACAAACTTCAGAGAAAGAGAAAAAAGCTTTGCAAAATCAAAAAACAGCTCAGGAGAAATTGAAATTTGAACAAGAACAGGCTAAAGCGCAAGCTGAAAATCTAAAAAAAGAGAAACAAAATATTCTCACTGTTTCAAAGGGACAAGAAGCTTTATATAAAAAAGCTATTGCCGATAAGGAAAGGTTGCAAAACCAGATAAGAAACAAACTTTATAGAACTGCTAGTGGAGAAGAAATCTCTTTTGGTGATGCATTAAAAATTATTCAACCTTATGAAAGTACTATTGGTGTAAGCTCTGCTTTGATTCTAGCTGTACTGTTTCAAGAATCTGCTGTAGATAATACAATTGGAAAAAATATTGGTAAATGCACTTATAACCAAGCGTCATCTTGCGTGGCTGGTAAAACCGTCATGTCTGATACGCAAAAACCTACTTTCTTATCAATAATGAGCAACTTAGGTTTAAATCCTAATACTACGCAAGTATCTTGTGCTATATGCAGAGATGGAAATTATGGGGGCGCCATGGGTCCAGCACAATTTATGCCGGTTACATGGGACGGCATATCAGACCGAGTATCAAATATTATAGACATAGCCTATCCTTCGCCATTTGAAAATTTAGCAGCTTTTACAGCCTCTGCAGTATTGCTTAAAGATAATCAAGATAGATGCAAGACAGCATTTACTAAAAGAAATGATATTTGGTCCTGTGCCGCAGCAAAATATTATGGAGGTTTAAGTTTGAGCGGAAGCAGGCTTACGAGTTCTATGCGCTATGGCTACGGGTCATCAGTTTTAAGCAGGGCATTGCAGTTTGAAAAGGATATTGCCACTCTAAGTCTATAATATATTCGTGTTGCTTTTTTGGTTTAACTCTGTTATTATCTCACTCTATGAAAAAAGATATACACCCAAAATATTTTGATAAGACAAAAACAACTTGCGTCTGCGGGGCTACTTACGATTTCGGCTCAACCAAAGAAGCTATCAATGTAGAAATTTGCGCTAACTGCCACCCATTTTATACTGGAAATGAAAAAGTTCTAGATACAGCAGGTAGAGTAGAAAAATTTAAAGCTAGAAAAGAGGCAGGAATTACGAAAGCTTCTGCTAAAAAATCTTCTAAATCAAGCAAATAACTATTTTGTAATAAAACTGAGCTTTTAAAAGTGCGGTTTTATTATTGTATGTTAAAATTATCATTATTTATGAATCCAAATCAAGAATTAATAGAAGAGTTTTTAAAAAACAAAAAAACAACTTTTTTAGCTGAAGAGTATGTTCGTTTGGAAAATGAAGAAGAATCTATCAAAAAAATGGCAGAAAAAGATTCCGCTATGTTTTCTTTGGCTGAAGAAGAAATAAAAAATATTAATTCTCAAAAGGATAATCTCTTAGAGCAAATGAAAAGTATTACGGCTGTTGATGTGGAGGAAGAAAAATTTCCCAACGAAGTAATTATGGAAATCCGCGCTGGAGTAGGAGGTGAAGAAGCTGCTATTTTTGCCGAAGATTTGGCAAAAATGTATAAAAGATTTTCAGAATTAAAAGGATGGTCATTTTCATATGTTAATGAATCAAGATCAGCTTTAGGAGGCTATAAAGAAGTCTCAATTGAAATTAGAGGCAAGGAAGTCTATAAAGAATTGAGATTTGAAACAGGGGTGCATAGGGTTCAAAGAGTTCCTGAAACTGAAAAATCAGGAAGAGTCCATACTTCAACGGCATCTGTGGCCATATTGCCTATAAGAAAGAAATCAAAAATAGAAATTAAGCCGTCAGATTTGCTCGTAGAATTTTCTAGATCAGGCGGAGCTGGGGGCCAGAATGTAAATAAAGTTGAAACTGCTGTAAGAATAGTTCACATTCCTACGGGAATTGATGTTCGTTCAACTGCAGAAAGAAGCCAGTTAAAAAATAGAGAAAAGGCAATGTCCATTCTTTTAGCAAAACTTGAACTTAAAAAAGAAGAAGAAGATGCCAAAAAATTTGCTGGAGAAAGAAAAGACCAAATAGGAACTGCAGATAGATCTGAAAAGATTAGAACTTATAATGTTTTACAGGATAGAGTTACAGATCACAGAGTAAAACACTCTTGGTATAATATTGAAAATATATTTGCCAGAGATGGAATGACTGATGTTGTAGATTATATAGTTAAAAATGATGGCAAGCCTCAATCAGGAGATTTAGAAGAAGATAATGATTAAAAAGAGTTGCTAAGAAGCCTTTTTTCTGATAGACTGTTTTTCACTTATGACAGAAGAAAAGAAAACAAAGAACAACGACACAATTGACGCAATGTTTAAAGCAGGTGCTCATTTTGGTTATCAAAAATCAAGAAGAGACGCTTCAACAACATCATTTATTTTCGGAACAAAAAATAAAGTAGAAATAATCGATCTAGAAAAGACAAATGAACAGCTTGAGAAAGCAAAAGAATTTGTTGCTAATCTTGCAAAATCAGGAAAACAGATTCTTTTTGTCGGAGGAAAAAGTGAAGCAAAAACTTCTTTAAAAATTGGTGCTGAATCTATTGATATGCCATACGTAGATGGAAGATGGATAGGAGGTGTTATTACAAACTTCACAGAAATTAAAAAAAGAATCGCCAAGTTTGAAGATTTGAAAAAACAAAAAGAAAAAGGTGAATTGTCAAAATACACAAAAAAGGAAAGACTTCTTATTGATAGAGAAGTGGATAATCTAGACAAAATGTTTTCAGGAATAGTTATTATGAAGGATGCTCCGAAAGCTTTGTTTGTAATTGATCCAAAGAAAGAATTTATAGCGGTGGCTGAAGCAAAAAAAGCTGGAATTCCAGTCATTGCACTTGCAAATACCGATTGCAATATCAAAATTATAGATTTTCCTATCGTTGCCAATGACGCATCTGTTTCAAGTATTGCATTTTTTGTATCAGAAATAGTAAAATCATATAAAGCTGGTAAAATAGCTAAAGCATAAATTTATTTTTATAATAAATTTCAAGCAGGCTTAAATAAGCTCTTATTAAAATAATTTAAATATTTTTTATCATGGATATATCAATGGAATTAGTCAAAGAACTTCGCGAAAAAACAGGAATCTCTATAATGCAATGTAAAAAAGCTCTTGAAGATGCAAAAGGAGATATGGATAAGGCCATAGTCTATCTTCAGAAAAAAGGCGCTGAAACAGCAGCTAAAAAAGCTGATAGGGTTTTGAAATCAAGCAGAATAGTTTCTTATGTTCACGGAGTAGGTTCTGTCGGAGTTTTGATAGAACTTTGCAGTGAATCAGATTTTGTATCTAAGCACGAAGATTTTCAAAAACTAGCTTATGATATCGCTATGCAAATAGCCGCTACGAATCCTGCATATATCAAAAAAGATGATGTGTCTTTAGAAGAGAGAACAAAAGTTTTAGATGCTTTTGCGGACGAAGTGAAAGATAAGCCAGAAGCAATGAGAGAAAAAATACTTAATGGAAAGCTTGACGCATTCTTTAAAGAACGAATTTTGATAGAGCAGGATTTTATAAAGGATCCAAGTATAACAGTAAATACTCTAATCCAAAATGCTATACAGAAATTTGGCGAGAAAATAGAAGTTGCTAGGTTTGTCCGTTTCAGCACAACTGAAACAAAAAGTGCGCAGATTTGTTCAATTTAGTTTGATAAATAAATTTATATGGCTATAGCCTTATTTTATATATCCTTTGCTTTTTTAATCGCAATGTTTGCGATAAAGTATTTTGGCATATCTTTTGATCACCATGAGGCAATTTCAAATATAGTTTGTAAGAATGATGAAAACTGCCACAAGATAGTGCATCACAGTAAAAATATATTTTCTAAAATAAAATTTGAAAATTTCCACAAGTTAACTGTGAGAATTGTTGATTTTATAAGAAAGGAAACAATTTATTTGAAAAGGAGATTTGACAGCAAACAGCCGGCGTTTTTTCTTAGTCCGCAAAAACCTAGTCATGTGAAGAAAAATTCAGTTTCTTTTTTTCTTAAAAATGTTACTGATTACAAAAACTCTTTGAGAGAAAAAGATTTGTAATTTTTCTATTTTTCTGCTAAATTATGAATATTGCCACCTTAGCTCAGTTGGTAGAGCAACGCTTTTGTAAAGCGAAGGTCCCCAGTTCAAGTCTGGGAGGTGGCTCCAAATAAAAAAAAATCCCTTACGGGATTTTTTTTATTTGGAGCCGTTTTAATCAAATCTAATTAGAGGCTTGGTTGTTTGTACTAGAAGCTAAATTTTCCTTATCCCAAATTTTTGTCTCAGGTATAATCTTTTTTATATCATCAACACTTTTTAAGCCATATTGAACTTTTCCATTTATAAACATAGCAGGGAGCTTATTTTCTATCTTATATATTGATTTTAGGGTATTTATTGTTGGTATATTAAAATCATAATCAAATGAGTATATTCTTATTTGAGGATACATCTCATGAAGTTTTGTTAGTACATATCCTTCATTTTGGCACTCTGTACATGAACCTTTATTTGAATAAAAATAAAGTATGAAAGTAGGCTTATCTTTGCATTTTTCACTTATCTGTTTCATTAAGAGATAATCTTTTATTTCAAGTAGAAAATAATATGTTTTTAGACTTTGAAAATCTAAGTTATCAGAACCAATTTTTCCTTCGGTATAAGAAAGCTTATCACCAAGCTGTCCAACCTCTATTGAAAGGGTATTGTCGCCGATATCTTTACATGATGCTTCGGTTAAGAGGGAGAATTGCGTCTCTGATGAAAGAATATCCAAAGATATCTTATCTTCCATTGTTTTTAATTGGGATAATTTTTTATTGCTGAAATAGTTGCTTATATATATAGCTGTTGCGAATATTAAAACTGTTATTACAAAAGCGTAAAAATATTTCAGCCAATCTGTTTTTTCCCTATCATTTTTTATCTCCATGTTATTGTTTTTGAAAAGATTGTATTAAAGACAGCACTAAAGAGCCAAAAGGGAGCGATTATCGGATATATAAACAAAAAATAAAATAACTCTGTTTTTATTTTTAATTTTCCCTCTGATAATTTTATAGACAATAAAACTAAAGTGAGAGTCCCTAGTATAGTGAACCATGCTATTACAGATGTTAAGCTTGTATTAAAATAAAACCAATCAAAGTTTATTTTGTTGAAAGAAATGCCAACTACGCTGATTCTTGTTATTTGTTCTAGAATTATATTTGCATTTGATATTACAAAGTTTGTAGCTAGATAAAGAGCAGAGAAAATTGATATTACTGCAAGCGGTAAAATAAAGAAGCCAAGATTGCCGTATTCCTTTTTAAAAAACATAAATTTATAATCAATGGCATTTTTTAAAAAACCGTATGACCATCTGCGTCTTTGTTTATATAAGGTTTTGATGGTTTTTGGAGTAACTGTATAGACAATAGATCTATGGCTGTTTGCAATTTTGTAATTATGTTTTTGCATGCGCAATGCCATTTCCAAATCTTCTGTTTGGTGAGCATGCTTGTATTTGCCTATGTTATCAAAGATTTTTTTTCTGAAAATGGTAAGTGGTCCTGGTGTAACATGAAGCGCATTCAAATAGGTAAGCACCTTTCTTACAAAAATTCCCCAGCCGTATTCAATTTTTTGTATTTTTTGCAATATATTTCCAGGCTCATATACTTTTATAGAAGGTACGACCGCCATTATTTTTTCATTTTCAAAATAAGGAAGCATGTTTTTTAGTGCATCTTTGTCTACAAAAGAATCTGCATCAAGACAACCAAAAAGATCAGCATGACTATTTTCTATTGCAAAATTTAAAGCTGTATATTTTCCACCATTTTCTTTATGATGAATTTCTACCTGTGTATTTTTTTTAAATACTTCGAGTGTTTTTAATGAATCATCTGTACTTCCATCATCTACAACCATTATTTTTAATTTATCTTTTGGATAGTTTAAATCCAATAGGGAATTGATTGTTGCAATAATAGTCTTACTTTCATTAAAACATGGAACAACTATATCGACGGAAGGCCAATTTGTTCCCGTCATTTCCAAATATTCTGTCTTTATTGTTTTTCTTTTTTCTATGTAGGTTATAAGCAAAAAAACCTCAAAATACAGAGAGCAAAACAAAAATACGTATGTGATCAAATTTGAAATCATGCATGCAATATAACATTTTTTATTAATTTTGCATATATTTAAAAACCACTTTATTTACTATTATTTTTCTTAATTTTCTGTATAATCTAGATATGAATACAAACAATTCTGATAAAGAAAGTGTCCATATACACCCAATTACCCGTGTAATTAATGATATAAACAAAATATTTTTTGAAATGGGTTTTAATCTTACCGATGGTCCTGAGCTTGAAACGGAATATTATAATTTCGATGCTCTAAATGTTCCCAAAGATCATCCGGCACGCGATATGCAGGATACTTTTTGGATTAAGCCAAGTAAGGATATGCCTGGAGTGGAGAGGAGACTTTTACGAACGCAAACGTCTGCAATGCAAGTTCACTATATGGAAGAAAATAAAAACCCTCCGATCAGAATTATTTGTCCCGGAAAAACGTATAGAAAAGAAGCTACTGATGCTACGCATGAAATGCAATTTCAACAATTTGAAGGACTATATGTAGACAAGGAGGTGTCTTTAGCGACTCTTAAATCTGTTCTTAATGTTTTTTTTGATAAATTTTTTGAGAAAGATGTTGATATAAGATTCAGACCGAGCTATTTTCCTTTTGTTGAACCTGGAGCAGAGATAGATATTTCCTGTTTTAAATGTAATGGCGGAGAAGCAGGATGTCCTGTATGCAAGGGAACAGGTTGGGTGGAAGTCATGGGTGCAGGAGTGGTACATCCAAAAGTTTTAAATAATGTAGGAATCGATTCAAATAAATGGAAAGGTTTTGCTTTTGGCGGAGGTATTGAAAGATTAGCAATGTTGAAATATGGAATAGATGATATCAGGTTGTTTAATTCTGGTGATTTAAGATTAGTAAATCAATTTTAAGATGAAAGTTTCATATAATTGGATAAATGAATATTTTGATAATAAAGCGCCTAATCCAGAAAAAATAGATGATCTTTTAACCATGCATTCAATGGAAGTTGAAGGTTTGGACAAAAAAAATAACGACACGGTTATAGATGTAAAGACTCTACCTAACTATAATCATAGTTGTCTTTGTCATCGGGGAATCGCACGAGAAGTTGGAGTTGTTGCCGACATAAAACTAAATTTATATTCCAGAAATTTTAAAGATTTTTCTATTTCAAAAACTTCAAAAAATCTGAGGGTTATAATTGAAGACGGAAAATTTTGCAGAAGATATATTGGAAGAGTCATTGAAAATATAAAAGTTGGTCCTTCACCGGAGTGGTTAAAAAATAAATTGGAAACATTAGGCCAAAGATCTATCAATAATATAGTTGATGCGACAAACTTTGTAATGCTTGAAATAGGCCAGCCAATGCATGCTTTTGATTCAGATAAGATAGGAACGGAGATAGTAGTAAAAAATGCCGTGGCAGGACAAAAAATCACGACTCTTGATAAAAAGGAAGTGGATTTAGATGAAAATATTCTGCTTATTACAGATGGTATAAATCCGCTAGCTATTGCTGGAATAAAAGGAGGAAATTTTGCCGAGCTTGAAATGAATACCAAAAATATAATTCTTGAATCAGCAAATTTTGATCCAGTTTTGATAAGAAAAACTGCACAAAGAATTAAAATTCAAACAGATGCTTCAAAGAGATATGAAAATGATTTTTCTGCCGAAATTGCGAGTGAAGCAATGGATATTCTTACTAAACTTATTGTAGAAATTGCCGGAACATCTGAAACTAGAGTGGGTGAGATAGTAGATAATTATCCAACTAAAGCCGAAAAAATCCAGCTAGGAATTTCAGCAAAAGAGGCTAGTTCAATAATTGGTGTTGAAATAAAAGATTCAGATGTTGAAGATATTTTTAACAGATTTCAGTTTGTGTGGAAAAAAGAAGGGGATCAGTTTGTTATTACAGTTCCAGACGAAAGATTAGACTTGAGAATAAAAGAAGATCTAGCTGAAGAAATAGGCAGAATATATGGATATGAAAAAATAAAAGATATTCCTGTTCCTAAAAATACTGAAAAAGTAAAAATAGATAAAGGTTTTGCATACAAAGAAAAAATCAGAAGGATTCTTTATGAAGAAGGTTTTTCTGAAGTGATAAATTATACTTTTGTTGAAAATGGTCAAATTGAACTTGCAAATCCAATGTCTCCGGAAAGAAAATTTTTGAGAACAAATCTTACAGATGGTCTAAAAGATTCTCTAGAATTTAATGCAAGATATTCGGAACTCATAGAAATGCCACAAGTGAAAATATTTGAGTTTGGACATGTATTTAAAAATAGCGGGGAAGAAAGTAATTTTGCAATTGGTATTAAAAATCCGTTAGGCTTGAAGAAACCAAAAGAAAAAGAAGTCTTAGATAATACTTTAAAAATCCTATCAGAAAAACTCGGAGTTTCTTTGCAAAAGATAAATAAAGATGAAAATATCGCAGAATTTAATTTTGAAAAAATGATTGAAAAATTACCTGAAATTGCTGAATATGATTTTTCTGAAATAGGAGATAGGACAAAAAGATTTAAAAAGATTTCTCAATTTCCATTTATGATTCGCGATATCGCTGTATTTACTCCAGAAGGAATAAAAGAAGAAGATGTTTTTTCTGTTATAAAAAATGAAGCAGGAGAGCTCGTGATTAAAAGCAGGCTTTTTGATGTGTTCACTAAAACTTTTGAAGACGGAACAAAAAAGACTTCTTACGCATATCGTTTAATTTTTCAATCATATGATAGGACTCTTACTGATGAAGAAGTAAATGCAATTATGACAAAAATTACAGAAAAAATGAATGCAAACACTGGCTGGCAAGTAAGGTAAAATTTAAAGTTTAAAATCTGTTAAAAATGGTCAATTTTCGCTTTCTTTTGTTATAAAAACTTGCTATAATTGTGGCATAAAAATCTAATAAATCGTTTTAATTTATGTCAAAAAAACCAGAAAAAGAAGCAAAGAAAGAAGGCCATTACGATGCTAGTTCAATCCAAGTTCTTGAGGGTCTAGAACCGGTCAGAAGACGTCCAGGTATGTATATTGGTACCACTGGACCAGATGGTTTACAGCACCTTATAACAGAGATTTTTGACAACTCACGCGATGAAGCTATGGGTGGTTTTGCCAATAATATTGAAGTGGTTTTGCTTCCAGGAAATAGAGTAAGAGTTACGGATAACGGCAGGGGTATTCCTATAGATATTCATAAACAAACAAAAGTTTCTGCACTTGAAACGATCATGACTGTTCTTCATGCTGGAGGAAAATTTGGAGGAGAAGATACAGGATATAAAGTTTCTGGCGGACTTCACGGAGTTGGAGCATCTGTTGTAAATGCTCTCTCTACTTATATGAGAGTAGATGTTCACAAGGACGGCTGCACTTATTTTCAGGAATATGCAAAAGGAAAAGTAAAAGCGGCAGTAAAAAAATGCGGCAAGACTGACAATCATGGAACAGTAGTTACTTTTGAGCCAGATCCAGAAATTTTCAAAGAGGGAATTGTTTTTGATTTTAATAGAGTCGTTTCTCATATGAGACAGCAAGCATATCTTGTAAAAGGTTTGAGAATTTCTGCCATAGATGCAAGAGGTATTACAGAAAAAATTGATGGTACAGAAGTATTTTATTTTACAGAACTTGGAATAGAAGCGCCATCCCAATCATTTTGTTTTGAGGGAGGTCTTTTGTCTCTTGTTAAATTTTACAATCAATTTCAAAAACCAATACATAAAAATGTTTTTTATATTGAGAAGAAAGCTGCGGGAGTTGAGTCTGTAGAAATATCTTTGCAATACGTAGACGACATTTCTTCTAGAATCATGGCTTTTGCCAATGATATTGAAACTCCAGAAGGAGGAACGCATATAACAGGTTTTAAAACTTCTCTTACTAGATCTTTGAATAGTTATGCTAGAAAAAATAATCTTACAAAAGAAAGCGAAGACAACTTTACCGGAGACGATGTGCTTGAAGGTTTGACTGCCGTTGTTTCTGTAAAAATTCGTGAAATACAGTTTGAAGGACAAACAAAAGCAAAACTAGGTTCTGTAGAGGCCAGAGGCGCAGTAGAAGAAGTCTTTGGAGAAGCATTCGGCATGTTTCTTGAGGAAAATCCAGATGATGCCAGGTCTATAATTTCCAAAGTAATTTTGGCTCTTAAGGCTAGAAAAGCAGCTAAGGCGGCCAAAGATTCTATTCTTAGAAAAGGAGCTCTTGAAGGTATGACTCTTCCTGGAAAACTCGCAGATTGTCAGAGCAAAGATGCTTCAGAATCAGAGCTTATTATTGTGGAGGGAGATTCTGCAGGAGGTACGGCAAAAATGGGACGCGATAGAAAAATACAAGCCATTCTTCCACTCCGAGGTAAAATTTTGAATGTAGAAAGAGCAAGACTTGATAAAATGCTTGATTCAGAACAAATTAAAAATCTTGTTGTTGCGCTAGGTGCGGCTATAGGCGATACATTTGATATTGAAAAATTAAGATACCATAAAATAATTATTGCTACCGATGCTGATGTTGACGGAGCGCACATCACAACTCTTCTTCTTACTTTATTTTATAGATATTTTAAACCATTAATAGATGGAGGACATATTTGCATTGCTCAACCGCCGCTTTATAAAGTTAAGATTGGAAAAGAGGTGCATTATTTTTACACAGAAGAAGAAAAAGAAGTATTCTTTAAAAAATCAAAAATTTCTGATACTGAAGTAGCTGAAGTTGAATCCGTAGAAGAGGAAGTAGTTGAAGATGCTGAAATTGAAAGCAAAAAATCTCCGAAGGTTTCAGTTCAAAGATATAAAGGTTTGGGAGAAATGAATGCAGATGAGCTTTGGGAAACAACGCTGGATCCAGCAAAGAGAATGATGAAGAGAGTTACCATAGACGATGCACAAGAGGCAGATAAAATATTTGATATGCTTATGGGAACGGATGTTCCATCAAGAAAAGCCTTTATACAGTCGAATGCTAAATTGGCGAATATTGATATATAAAAAAAACAAAAGGGCGACACGCAAAGCGTGCCGCCTTTTTGTTTTTTTATAAAGTATTAATAGATATTAGCACTACACTGTGCTGTTACTGATTGACCATTTGAGGTCACTGTAACGACAGCTGTTTTTGTACCTGCAGAATAATATGTTTTTGTAAAATTATTTTCATTTGAAGTCAATAAATCTGATCCAGCCCATGAGTATGAATAATATCCATTTCCTCCAGAGACTGTAGCATACCAAGCAACTGGACTGCCTATGTATGATGTTTGCGGATTAGCATAACAATTTACATTTATGCTTGTCCAAGTATATAGAGATCCATAAGGAAGATTTGGTACAGCTATATTGTTTCCATAATTATAATTATTATTGTAACTATAATTTATTCCACTTATGTTTATGGGAACTATAATTTGGTTATTAGTTTTTGAGGATTCATCGATCATACCCAATGGGTCTACTGTTATATAAGCTGTATTTATGCCTGTTGATATCGGACTATTGAAGCTTGTTGTAAATATCATTCTATCTCCAGGTTTTACTGATGTTTGATATGGAGAATCATAATAAGGAGTTGTTCTTGAAGGGGAATTGATTCTAAGTTTCCAAGATCCAGAAACATTTGTTCCTATATTTTTAACTTGAAATCTTATGGCAACTTCATCAGCTGAGCCTGCATAGCTTGTTGAAACAAATTGTCTAGATGCAGGATCTATGATACCAGTTCCTATAAGAGTAATCTCTAAGTCTGGTTTGCCGAAATAAACTCTTTGTGTTTGAGCTTGTATATTTGAATTGGAATTAGATTGTGCAGAATTTGATGATGTGTTTGTATTTACTGCTGAATTATTATTATTTCCTGTATTAACGTTTGTATTTTGTGTTGAAGTTGCATCTCCTGAAATAAATAAAGATGAAAGGGTAGTAGATACAAAGTTTGAACCATGACTATATATAGATGGTATAAGTTTGAAAGGAATCCATAGCAATAGCAACACCGCAAGGACAATTCCTGCTGACATTAAAGCTGTGTGAAATGATTCTTTAGCTTTTTCCCAAAATGTTTTTGGTTTTACTGTTATTTCTTTTGTTTCTTTCATAAAAATTTGTTTTTATCCATTAAATTAACTGGACGATATTGTACACCACTTGACTTTTAATGTCAAGTTGATATTATATGGCTGTAAAACAAACAAAGAATAGACATATGGATAATCAACAGAAAAAACAAGGATTTATTGAGTTAATTTCGAAAAACAAAGGCTATTTCTTTGTTAATCTTTTTATTATATTAACCATAACTTTTTCTACACTATACCTTTTTGGTCTAGTTCCTGCTGAATTCAAGTCGCTTATTATCGGCAGAGACCCAGTAAAAGAATCTAAAGGCAATCAGGTTAATCAAATTGGAGAATTGCCTCTAAGCATCAAAATTCCCAACATCGGCGTTGATGCTCAAATATATAATCCTGCAACAACAAGTGCAGAAGTACTCAATAACTATCTTTTGGAAGGTGCAGTGAGATACCCAGGTTCAGGACTTTTGGGAGGAACCGGAAATGTTTTTATATTCGGTCATAGCACTGGATTTAAGCTTGTAAATAATCAGGCTTATAAAACTTTCAATGGATTACAAAATTTGAAAAAAGATGATCTGATTCATGTCTTTTCAAATAAGTATGAATACGTTTATAAAGTTTTAAATGTAACAATGGTAAGCGCTGATAAAGCATTGGTTGAATTCAATACTAAAAGTGAAATGCTGACTCTTTCCACATGTAATAATTTTGGTGAAAAATCTGACAGATATGTTGTAGAGTCAGAATTTGTAGCTAAAAAAGCTCTAGCTAGCAACTAAAATGGGGAATTATTAAGACCTTTACTTTTGTAAGATTTGCGGTAGAGTAAGCGCATGAAAAACATACAAAAAATAACTAAATATTTAGTTGTTTTAGCTGTCTTGCTAGCCAACTTCGTTATTCCAACTGCGTCTAAAGCTCAGTATTATTATCCTTTGCAGATTTCTTGCCAGCCAAATGCTTATTCAGCACAGGTAAATACGACAGTAGGATGGTCTGCATCTGGATCAGGAGGAAACGGAGTTTATACTTATTCTTGGACAGGATCCGACGGCCTTTCAGGAAGTGCAAATTCTATTTTATACACTTATACGACTGCAGGAACAAAAACTGCTTCAATTACAGTAACATCAAATGGCCAATCGATGACGGCAAATTGCGGAAGTGTTAATATCTATCAAGTTTCAAATTATTATAACTATCCATATTATTACAACTACACACCTCTTAACGGATCATGTTCTGCAAGCGCTGGCAGTGCTCAAGTAGGAACTACCATTAATTGGTCCGGATATGCATCAGGTGGAAATGGAACCTATACATATTATTGGAATGATAGCGATGGATATTCTTCATCAGGACAATATCTTTCAAGATATTATACGTCTGGAGGTAATAAATATATGAATCTTACTATTTCTTCAAATGGACAAAGTATTACAAGAACTTGTTCCGTTTATGTAAATCCAAGCACAACTATAATTAATAATCCTACATATCCTGTATATCCAATACAAAATCAAGTGCTTGCTTATAGTAATACAAATCCAAATCTTTCATCTGTTTATCTAAGTGATATTCCATCTACAGGATTTAATGATGTTGCAAAAACAGCATTGTTCATGCTTGCACTTATATTATGGAGCTCAATTTTGGCTTATATGTTTTTAAAAAATAAAGCAACGGCTGAAGTTTTAGTTCCTGAAAAATCATCAGCAGATTTTGAATTAGCTCAGGCAAAAATTTCTAAAGATGAAGAAGATATCAAACAAATAGAAGATTATGCAAGAACTCGCAAAGTTTTGCTTTCTTCAGAAGCTTCTATAAGCTTATTGAAACTTTCAAAATTGAAAAAAATAGATGCAGCAGAAACTATTAGAAAGATGACAAAGAAAGATTGGGTTGCGATAGGGGAAAATGATTTGGAGAAATATATTTAATAAAAGTTAAAAAACAAGGACGGATTCGCGAAGCGAATCCGTCCTTGTTTTTTATATTTGTGCGTACTACTATTATCTCAGATTGTACTATATTAGAGAGGAGGCAATAATTATGCCCTATCACATTGATCCGGATTGTGAGTCAGCTTTGATCAGATTAAACGATGCACTCTGCTCATTTGAGCGAATGTCTAGACAAAAATATACTCTTATTCTTGTTCCAGAAAAAACAGATGAAAAGATTCATATGTCAGTGGACGGCAAACCAATTCCACAAGATTCTGATATAAGACCAGAAAAAATGTTGGAGTTGGCAATGCGAGAAAGAGGTTATTGAAGGCGGATTATTGTAAGATTATAAAAATAATTTATTTTTTTTCTCTAAATTATAGAAAGGAGGTGTAATCATGAGTTCTTTTGAAAAGTGCAATTGCAATTGTCACAGGAACAGTAATATAAATCACTGCATGCCATGTTGTTTTCAGTGCCCGATATGTCGCAGTAATATTAAGTTCTCTTTTTATGAGAAGTATGTGGCAAAATGCAAGGAGGAATTGGAAAAAACCAAAAAACTCCTGGACCAAAAACCCCGCACTGGTTAGTGCGGGGTTTTTTACTACTCTCTATTTTCTTTTTCTTTTTTAATTTTTTCAATAAATTCTTTCAGATCTAATTGACCAAGTTGGCCTTTATCTCTGCTTTCAACTGATATTTTTTTTGCTTCAATATCCTTATCTCCAATGATTATCGTGTAAGGAATTTTATTATTTTTTGCATCTCTTACTTTTCCTCCCATATTTCCTTCGTTCGTATCGCAGTCTACTCTAAAGCCAAGTTCTTCGAGTTCCTTAGATATTTTTTCTGCATATTCATTATGATTTTCTCTAATAGGAACTATTTTTATTTGTACAGGTGCAAGCCAGAGAGGGAAATTTCCAGAATAATGTTCTATAAGTATTCCCATAAATCTTTCAGGACTTCCAATGATAGCTCTGTGAATCATCATTGGAGTTTTTATTTTTCCGTCTTTGTCAGTATAAGTAAGTTTGAATCTTTCAGGCATTATCAAATCTAATTGTATTGTAGAAATCTGCCACTCTCTTCCTAAAGAATCTTTTGTGACGATATCCATTTTTGGCCCATAGATTGCCGCTTCACCGACTGCTCTTACATATTCAATTTTATTTTCTATTAGGATATCTTCAAGAATTTTTTGTGATTTGTCCCAAACTTCCGCGCCACCCAGATATTTTTCTGGTTTTTCAGGATCCCAAAGCGATAAGCGAATATTGTATTCCATCTTGTAAGTAGCAAGCGCTTTTTTGATTACTCCCAAAACATTTACAAACTCTTCCTTTATCTGATCTTCTCTGCAGAAAGCGTGAGCATCATCTTGGCAGAAACATCGGAGTCTTGTAAGTCCACTGAGTTCTCCTGGCTTTTCATCTCTGTAAAGATTTGCAAAATCTGCAATCCTGATAGGCAAATCTCTGTAGCTTCTGCTCTCTGAAGCATAAATCTGAGTATGCTGAGGACAATTCATCGGCTTTAGATAATATTCTTCCTTTGTATAATTGGATAAGGCTTTAATCATACTGTCTTTGTATTTTTCATAATGTCCGGAAACTTTGAAGAGTTCCGCTTTATTTATGTTTGGAGTATGGACTTCTTGATAGCCGATAGCTTTTTGCAATTCATTTGAATAATTTATTATTTCTCTTCTAACGATTGCACCTTTAAAAGTGTAGAGGGGAAGTCCTGGACCGACAAGATCTGAAAAAACAAAAAGTCCGAGTTCTTTCCCGATTTTTTTGTGGTCACGGGCTTTTGCTTCTTCAATTCTTTTTATATATGCATCTAGTTCATCTTTTGTTTCAAAAGCTAATCCATAAATTCTTGTGAGCATTTTATTATTTTCATCTCCTTTCCAATATGCACCAGCAATTCTTTCAAGCTTGAATGCTCCATTTTTTATTTCATCCATATTTTCTACATGAGGGCCGGCGCAAAGATCTGTAAAATCTCCCGAAGTATAAGTTGTAAGAACTTTTCCATCTTTCGTGTATTCTTCTATAAGTTCAAGTTTGTACGGGTTGCCTTTAAAAAGTTTTTCCGCGTCTTTTTTGGAAATTTCTGCTTTGTCAAAAGATTTAACTTTTTTTATAAGCTCTCGCATTTTCTGCTCAATTTTTCCTAGATCTTTATCTGTGATAGGAGTAGAAAAATCAAAGTCATAGTAAAAGCCATTTTCAATTGCAGGACCTGTGGCGATCAATACATCTGGATACAATTCTTTTACAGCCCCGCCAAGCAAGTGGGCGAGGGAATGTCTCATTCTCATTAATTTTTCATTTTCCATTTTAATATTTAATTTAATTTTAATAAAAATCGCTCCGACAAAAAACGATATTTCGTGTTTTGTCGGGGCGATTCTACTCGCGGTTCCACCCGGCTTTCTCGCCCGAAGAAAACTTGTAATCAAATTTTGACGGGTTACTCTTTTTAAAAGAAATTGTTTTCTTGCCCGAAGAAAACTTGTAATCAAATTTTGACGGGTATTGTGGTTGGTAGCCACAACAATTTCTATGTCTATATGATAGTCAATTGATTTTTATAAGTCAAATACAGTTAATCTTAGTTATTATTTATAATTATTTTGTTTGAATATTTTTGTAAATATATTGGTAGTTATTAAAATACCTAAACTGATAATTTTTAAGAAATTCTCAGTAATGACAGCTATAACCACATTTGAATTTTCAAAAGACCAGTACCCGAGACCGTAAAAGGTAACTAGAATTATATCAAAGATAATTATTACACCGATAAAAATTAGAATCCAATGGGACCACAATTTTCTCATATCCAGAATTTCTCTGTTTTCTCTTTCTTCTGAAGACTCGGTTTTTTTACCTGCTTTTTCTAATATTTTAAAAAAATCAAGATCACTTTCTTCAGTGTCACTATCAGATTCAGATATTTTTGAAATAATATCATTTAATTCATCATGGTGGTTTTCTGAAAGTGGTGGCGGCATTTTATTACTTAAGATAATCTAATTTGTTTTTCATCGCTACAACAGGAACACCAAACATTTCTGCCATTTTTTTATAATCTGATTGTGTGAGGTCATATTTTTCTAAGTAATCATAAATCATAAAATTTGGCATCAACAAACTAGATGCAAAACTATTAGCTTCACTTTCTACTTTACTATATTTTGTATTTTCTTTAGGAATGCGAAAAAGTACTCCATAATTTTCGTGATTTAAAAATATGTGTCCTAGTTCATGTGCAACAGTAAAAAGTTTTCTTACAGGTTTGTCCTCTATATTTAAATAAATAGTTTTTACTTTTTTGTCATAAAATCCAGCAACTTCGGAATAAGTAGGTGGCATTTTTATTTCCTTAATTTCAATTCCTTTATCTTTTGCTATTTTTGATACATCTACAACTGGTTTTTCAATGCCGTATGCATCCAATATATCCAATGTAGTATTCTCTATATCTAAATGATTTACTCCATTCATGTTTTTGATAAATTTATTTGTTAATCAATTGATTACAGTATATATGATTTAGATCTTCAGATCAATGGTAAAAAATACTTAAGATTATATATGTAAACCTTATTCCAAAATCTTCAACTTCTCAATAATCAAGCTTACTTCTCCGTTTCTTTCAGAAACTTTGCAAATAGCAGCGATGCACTTATCGGCTATGACGGCGTTTTTGTATTGTGCATAAGTTCTTGGAAATACTACCGCATCAATTGAACCGGTAAAATCTTCGATTACGATGAAAGCCATAAGCTCATTATTTTTCGTCATATTTTCTCGGACTGATTTTATAATTCCGCCAATTGGCTTACCTGCGTCAATTTCTTTTTTAACTGTCTCAGGTTCTTCCTTTATTTTTTTAATATTTATCTGTTGTTTGTCAAAAACAGTTCTGTATTTATCAAGCGGGTGTCCGGAAATATAAAGTCCGAGCAAATCTTTTTCCCAAGTAAGTTTGTCTTTCATTGTTGCTGTTGGCGCTGGAACAAGCGCAAAAGCTTCTTGTGTTTTTCCATCAGTGGTTGGCCCATCAAACATTCCAAAAAGTGAATCCTGACTGCTATCTTTTTTACTGACTTCTTTATTATATTTCAAAAGATTTTCACTGTTTGCAAGCATCACGCCACGGTCGGCAAATTCATCTAATGCGCCTGTTTTTATAAGCGGTTCAAGAGATCTTTTGTTTAAATTTTTATCCATGATTCTTTCCAAGAAATTTGAAAGGGAAGTAAATTTTCCGTTCTTTTTTCTTTCATGAATAATTGTTTTTGAAATTTCTTCACCGAAGTTTTTTATAGTTGTAAGCCCAAAACGAATCTTATCTCTATTAGCACCTGTTGAATGAGGAGATTCACCAGGATTTTTTACGACAGTAAAATCACTGAAGCTTTCATTAACAGATGGAGGCAAAACAGGGATTCCCATTTTTTTACATTCAGTAATAAATTCACCGATTTTTTCTACATCCCCGGAATCTGCTGTAAGTATAGATGACATATAAATAGCGGGAAAGTTCGCTTTCATATAAGCAGTTTGATAAGAAACTCTTCCATAGCTTGCAGCGTGAGCTTTGTTGAATCCATAACCTTGGAAAGGTTCAAACAAATTCCAAAGGTCTTCTGCCTTTTTATTTGTCATGCTGCCATTTTTGATACAGCCTTCAACGAATTTTACATGCTGCTTTGCCATTTCCTCAGGGATCTTTTTTCCTATGGCTTTTCTGAATTTGTCTGCTTCGCCCCATGTGTAGCCGGCGACTTCTATAGCAGTCATCAAAAGATCATCTTGATATACAAGCACTCCAAAAGTTGTATCAAGAAAATCTTTCATTTTCGGATGCATGTAAGAAGCTTTTTTTAGGCCGTGCTTTCGGGCGATGTATTCATAAATGTTATCCATTGGTCCTGGACGATAGAGAGCAACCATGACATTTATATCGTGAATGTTTGTAGGCGCCAATTCTTTCAGTGCTTTTGTCATTCCAGAACCATTAAGTTGAAAAACACCCACTGTTTCTCCGCGAGCAAGCATTTCAAAAGTCAGTTTGTCATCAAGTGGGATGGCTTCAATATCTAAATCTATATTTTCAATTTTTTTAACTCTATCCACGGCATCGGCAAGTATTGAAAGGTTTTTTATTCCAAGAAAGTCAAATTTTAAAAGTCCCACGCCGTCCTCTCCGATAGAGTTCATGTCATATTGAGTAATAATTTTATTATCTCCTTTAGTATCATATTGAAGAGGCACATAATTTATTAGCGGAGTTGGAGCAATAACAACTCCAGCTGCGTGAACAGAGATGTGACGCGCACAACCTTCTATTTTTTCAGCCATATCCATAATGGTTTTTGTATCTTTGCTGTTGTCATACATTTCCTTGAGTTCCGGAACATCTTTAAGAGCCTTTTTGAGAGTCATCGGTTTGCCCTGTGCACCCATAGGTATGAGCTTGGCGATTTTATCGGCAAGAGGAAGCGGAAAACCCATAGCTCTTGCAACATCTCGAACTGCACCGCGAGCCATCATGGTACCGAAAGTTCCTATTTGTGCGACATTATCTTTTCCGTATTTTTGTCTCGTGTAATTGATGACATCGTCTCTTCTATTATCAGCAAAGTCCATATCAATATCGGGAGCGGAAGGTCTTTCAGGATTTAAAAATCTTTCAAAGGGAAGTTTGTATAGAAGAGGATCTACTTTTGTAATACCTGTAAGATAGGTGACAATGGATCCTGCAACGGATCCTCTTATGTTTGAATAAATTCCATTTTCCGTAGCAAAGCGAAGAAGGTCGGACACTACAAGAAAATATTTTGAATATCCTTTGTCTTTAATAATTTTAAGTTCATATTCAACTCTATCTATGACTTCTTTTGAATGCGGCAAATTTCTCTTATCTATTCCAAGATATGTGATTCTTTTTAATTCTTCATCATGCGTGAGACCATCCTCTACAATAAAATCAGGAAACACCCAAGCTTCTTTACCAAGCTTTATTTCAACATTGCACATATCTGAAATTTTCAGAGTATTCGCTAAAGCCTCCGGAGTATCTTTAAAATATTCTTCTGCCTTCTCTGATGAAATAAAAGAAAAATCATCAGCACTTTCTCTTTGTTCTCTGTCCGTAAAATCCGAATGAGAATTTACTTGAACTAAAGTATCGCGGGCGGCTTTATCTTCCGGTTTGAGATAATAAACATCGTGTCCTGCCACGAGCTCAGTATCTGTTTCCTTTGCAAATTTTATAATTTTATTTTTAAGTTCAATCTGATCTTCTATTTCCGGATGATGTGTTATTTCAAGATATAAATTATCTTTTCCAAAAACTTTTTTATACCAATCTGCAACGCTTTTAGCTTTTTCTATATCGCCATTTTTTAAAGCATAAGAAGTTTCTCCGGAAAAATGGGGCATAATGCAAATCAGATTGTCAGAATATTTTTCTATCAGTTCGCGATCTATTCTTGGCTTATAATAAAATCCCTCAAAATAAGAATCTGTAACGAGCTTTATGAGATTTTTGTAACCAGCTTCATTTTTGGCCAAAAGCACCAAGCGAGTTCTGCGATTATCTATTCCGCCTTGCTTGTCGAGGCGTGTGCGTGCTGCAACATAAAAATCTACTCCGATAATAGGCTTAATTCCATTGTTTTTGCACGTCTGGTAAAACTCAATTGTTCCATACATATTGCCTGCATCTGTAAGTGCAAGTGCTGGCATATCCGAATCTTTCGCTGTTCTAACAAGCTCTTTTAATTGTGGCAAAGCATTTAGAAGAGAATAGTGGGAATGCGTGTGTAAATGGATAAATTTTGAAGGCATATATGTTCTCAAGTATAGCAAAATATTAATAAATTTAACTTGTTGACATTAGTAGTATGGAGTCATATAATTGTGTGCAGAAGTACATGTAAAAATCTACTAATATTAATGGGAGGTGGATATGTCTACTGTTGTAGATAACCTCACGCATGTAACAAATGCTTTTTTGTGTTTAACAAATCGTAGTACGACCATGATCGAGCACAGTTGCGATGAGTGGGGATTGTTTAAAAATCCTGTATGGTTGCTCAACCATTATTTTGAAAAAAGTGGTGTTAAGTTGAGTGACTCAGAAAAAACAGAAATTCTTGTTTTTTTGGAAACAAAAGAAGGAAAGGAAATGACAGAGGCTTTTTTAAATCCCGAAAACCGTCGTGGTACTGAAGAGGAGTATAGTTTTAATAATGAGGATTTTAAGCGCAAATGCTATCTTCTCATCATACACTATAAAAAGCATGGCGGTGTTGAAGTTCTTGCGAAGAAAGAAAACAACCTTTCTTCAGTGTTGTCGCGGTAGTTTGTTTACAGTGGCAAAAAAGCACAGATAGGAAACTATTTGTGCTTTTTTTATTTACCCGTTAAAGTTTTTGCTGATGTTATTGAAAATGTAATTTTAATGTTCATTGGTAATAGGATAGTATAGTGATAAAATTAAATTGTTCGTGTATTACCTTCAATAACATTTTCAGCAGCAAAAAGTTTTCTCGGGTGAAAAAACATATAATATTACTGTGGCTAAAAATTATACTAAAGTTAAATATATTATAGGAATAGATGAAGTAGGCAGGGGGCCTCTAGCCGGTCCTGTTGCTGTCGGTACTTTTAAAATGCCGATAGATTTTAAAGCAAAAAATTTCGGCAAGATAAAAGACTCTAAAAAATTAACTCCGGAAAAAAGAGAAGAAATTTTTGAAAAATTAAAAAAATTAAAAGTAGAAAAAATCGTAGATTATTTTGTCTGTTATGAAAGTGCAAAAAGGATAGATAGTTTAGGTTTGAGCAAAGCGACAAAAAATTGCTTGGAGAAATCATTGAAAAAATTGAAAGTAAAACCAGAAGAATGTTTAGTGCTTCTTGATGGGGGACTCAAAGCACCAAAAGAATATAAAAATCAAAAGACTATTATAAGAGGAGATGAGAAAGAAAGAGCAATAGCTTTTGCTTCAATTGTTGCGAAAGTTTCAAGAGATGCTTTGATGCGCAAGCTTGCAAAAAAATATCCAAAATATTCTTTCGAAATTCATAAAGGATATGGAACAAAAAAACATCGTGAAGCTATAATAAAAAATGGCTTTTGCGTAGAACATAGAAGGTGTTTTTGTAAAAATATTTTATTTCTTGACGAATAGATATAAATACGTACAATATATGGCTTGGTTAAATAGTTCTTTCAAATTTAAGTTTTTCTTAGGAGGGAAAAATGAATGATCATTTTGCAGCAGGAGCATTTTTTGCTTTTAACCCAGATGGTTGGGAGTGGTATGTTCTCGGTGTCACCAATATTCGCTATCCATCAATCGTTAAGTTGCCTGGTGGTACGAACAAGGAGTTTCCCAAAGAAACGCCTGGTGAGACGTTGAAACGAGAATTCAAAGAAGAAACCGGACTTAAAACACTCGGTGAATTTCTTCAGGTTTATTCCGTAAGGATTCCTGGAGGAGTTTTAGGAAGCATGCATACCAAATATTTTTATTTGGTAAAAAAAATCTCTGGAGATTTTCCATTTGGCGATGTTAGAGAATTTGATGATGGCGGATGTAAGCTGAGGGTCCGATGGTGGAATCTTCAAGATTTTGAGAGGGCGCTTTTGACTAATCACAAAGATGGTTTCACTAAAGCTTTTATTGCGATGGCAAATTTTGATGAGAAGTTTTGTCAGGATAACTTGGATATGGTTGATAGGTATTCCAGAATTAAATGTTAGCCGTTTTAGGCCTTGGAGAAAAAAGCGCAAGCGAATTTACTCCAAGGCCTTTTCTTTTTCAATAAAATAAGCTATACTCTTTTTCACTATGGTAAACCGAATGAGACATAATAGATCCCAGAGAGGAAGCACGCGATCACATCACGGGCTCAAAGGGATTGCACTTACAAAGTGCCCAGATTGCAGTGCTACCGTTAAGAGACATCAAGTATGTTCAAATTGCGGTAAATACAGAGGAAAAGTTGTAATAAATTTAGAAAAAAAGACAAAGAAAACAAAAACAACTAAAACTTCTAAAAAATCTGAGAAAAAAACTGAAGCTAAATAAGAAAAGTTTAAAAACCGCTTAAGGCGGTTTTTAAACACCAGGTTTTCTTTACGGTATAAGAGTCCGCCACCGCGGACAACTAAACACAACTCGCCTTGCTCAGAAGATTACTTCTTCGCAAGCCGATCTCCGTTAGTCTTCAGTTTTTTAATTATTTTTTTGACTTTATGTACAAACCCTTTTCTTTTTCTATTTTTGATATATAATGGGCGAAGTAATAAAAATAAGCTTAAAAAGCCAAGCAAAATATATGTCTAGTAGGCACCTTGCAAGATCAATAGTGTTCCAATCCGCCTTTGAGTGGGATTTTAGGAATTCTTCCAGAGAAGAAGCATTGTTGTCTTTAGAGAGAAATAACAAGGAATTTGGTGAAAATAATTCTGAAAAAGCATTTTCTGAAGCGCTTCTAAAAGGTGTGATAGATAAAAAATCGGATTTAGACAGTATTATTGTTAAGGCTGCGCCAGATTGGCCAATAGATAAGATTTCTATTGCAGACAGAAATATTTTGCGAATCGGACTTTATGAGCTTTTGTTCTCTGATAGAAAAGAAGTTCCTGCAAAAGTTGCAATCAACGAAGCTATTGAGCTTGCGAAAGCTTATAGCGGAGAAAAAAGCGGCGGTTTTATAAATGGAGTTTTGGGCACTATCTACAAAGAGCTTGGAGAGCCGGGCAAAGAAGAAGTTTCTAATAAAAGTCACAGAGATATTCCATTTGATAAAATGCCTATAAAGCAACTTGCTGGAGCTGTTATATATAGTATTGATGAAGGAAATATTTATTTTGCCTTTGTTCATGATGTTTTTGGAAAATGGACTCTTTCTAAAGGAAAAATAGAACCAGGAGAAGATCCAAAAGCCGGAGCAATAAGAGAAATAAAAGAAGAGGTTGGTTTGGATATAAAAATAGAAGAGGAACTTTTGAAAAATGAATACGTAGCAAATCATCCGGAGGAAGGAAAGATTAGAAAACAAGTTATTTATTTTCTAGCAAGAGCTGATAGGACAGAACTAAAGCGCGGAGACAGCGGAGGATTGGATGATGCTAAATGGTTTAAACTTCAAGAAATCCAGAATCTCAATTTTTATAATGATATCCTGCCGATAATTACAAAGGCAATAACAATAATAAGCAGTAAAAATGATAAGTAAAATATTTTATGAAACCAGATTTCTCAAAGTTTGAAAAAAATATAGGAATTATCTTTAAAAATAAAGATCTTTTAAAGCAAGCTTTCACACATAGATCTTATTTGAATGAACACAGAGATTCTGAGTTGGTTCATAATGAAAGATTGGAATTTTTAGGAGATGCAGTTCTTGAGCTCATTGTTACAGAATATCTTTATGTAAAATATCCTGACAGCAGCGAAGGCGAGCTTACTGCTTATAGATCAGCGCTTGTAAATGCTGTTACTCTTTCAGATGCAGCTTCAAAAATAAGCATGAACGACTTTTTACTGCTTTCAAAAGGCGAAGCAAAAGATGTTGGAAGAGCAAGACAAATAATTCTTGCAAATACGATAGAAGCTCTTATTGGGGCTATATTTTTGGATCAAGGATATGATATGGCAAAATATTTTATTTCAAATAATATTTTTAATCTGATAGAAAAAATTATTGAAGAAAAAACATGGCTTGATGCAAAAAGCAAATTTCAAGAGCAAGCGCAGGATTATGAAAGCACAACACCACTCTATAAAACTTTGAAAGAGGAAGGTCCGGATCATGACAAGCAGTTTACAGTAGGAGTATATTTAGGCAAGAACAAAGTTGCAGAAGGAATGGGCAAATCAAAGCAAGAAGCTGAACAAGCAGCAGCAAACAATGCACTTAAAGCTAAAGGTTGGTTAATAAATTAATATAAAATATATGAAAGAAAATAAAGAAGACAATTTAACATGGAAAAATCTTTTGGATGAGGCAAGTGGTCCAATAGAAGATTATTCAGATGAAAATAAATATTATTCAAATTTAAGTCCAGAAGATAATAAAACTTTAGCTGAAGTAAATACTCTTATAGCAAATTACATAAAAAGTCTTCAAGAAACACGTGATACAAAATTATACGGAGAAAAACAGTTAAAAATAATAGATTTTATTCATGAATTAGAAGATAAAGGTCTTTTTCTTCACAATTATATTTTAGGATATAGAATAAAAGGCGGGGAATTAAAGCCGGGTATAAAAGAGCTTGATACTACAAACCATGATATAGAGAATTTTATTAGAGATTTATACAAAGAATAAATATTAAAAAATAAAATGACAGAAAGGTTTAATGGAACAATTTTATCAGAAGAGCAACAGGAACGACAAGAGAAATTTGCCGAGCTTTTGGATATCATGTCATCCTTATCTGAATCATTTGCCGATTCAAATGATGCTTATGAAGTTGCGGTTTCAATAAACGATTTTAAAAAGGAATTTGAAGAAAAGGGATTAAAATTGAAAGAATATTTACTGGGCGGAGTTTTGCTTTCCGCGGAAGATACTTTTGATACGTCAAATTATCCATATTATGATACTGAAGACGGCAAAATAGAAAATTTTATAAGAAAGTTAAAAGAACATCAGAAGAAAAATTAATTGTATTAAGAAAAAGCTGCCTAAATAAGGCGGTTTTTTGTTTATTTTTAATTTAAAATCAACTACCGAATTTATTAAAAATTTGATATGATATTTTGTGATGTATCTAAAATCAATCGAAATTTCAGGATTCAAATCATTCGGAAAGAAATCTGTATTGGATTTTAATGTTCCTATTTCTTCCATTGTTGGTCCAAATGGTTCTGGAAAATCAAATGTTGCTGAAGCGTTCAGTTTTGTTTTGGGAGAACAATCTATCAAATCTCTAAGAGGTAAGAGGGCAGAGGATCTTATTTTTAATGGAGGTAAAGATGCTCCGCGGTCAAATCGTGCGAGCGTTAAATTAGTTTTTAATAATATTCAAAGAATTTTGAATATAGATTTTGACGAAGTTGCTATTGAGCGTGTTGTAAACAGAGATTCATCAAGCGAATATTTTATAAATGGAAGTTCTGTCCGTTTGAAAGACATAATAGAGCTTCTTTCAGGAGCTCACATCGGGGCTTCAGGTCATCAAATAATTTCTCAAGGTGAAGCTGACAAAGTTTTGAATTCCAATATCCGCGAGAGAAGAGAAATGATAGAAGATGCTTTGGGCTTGAAAATATATCAGAATAAAAAAGATGAAAGTGTCCGTAAGCTTGAAAAAACAGAAGAGAATATAAAACAAGTTGAATCTTTGCGAAAAGAAATCGCTCCTCATATTCGTTTTCTTAAAAAAGCAGTTGAAAAAATAGAAAAGATGGCTCTAATGAAAGAGGATCTCACAAAAATGTATCACGATTATTTCAGGCGCGAAGAAGAGTACATTAAATTTGAAAAACAGGATATTTTTAATGAAAAAAATCCGTTGCTTGAAAATTCGCATAGATTAGAAAAAGAACTTGTTGAAGCAAAACAAATTTTGGCAAAATCTACTTCTAAGGATTCGCGAAGCGATGAAGTTGTGAATGTTGAAAGCAAACTCAAAGAAACTCGCATTTTGAAAGATAACTTGATGAGAAGTATCGGAAGAATAGAAGGAGAAATTGCTTCTCTTTTTAGAATGATAAAAAAGCAAAATGAAGCAAACTCTGCGATGTCAAACAAGACTGTAGGTTTGTCGCAGGTTGAAAACATTTCCAAACAAATTGATATGGAAATTGATGGGGTGACTGAGAGTCATGATTTTTCAAAAATCAAAGAGATTTTTACATCAATCAAAAAAATTCTTAAAGATTTTATTGAAAGAAATAAAGAAAATGAAGACAAGCAGGCAATCATTGATTTGGAAAATGAAATCAAAAAACTTGAAGATGAAAAAAGTGGCTACGAAATAAAACTAAAAGAAGCAAATAATTTAGAAACGGAACTTTCTGAACAGTATTCCTTTTTAAAGAATAATATCGAAAAAGAAAAAGACTCAAATAGAGATGCAGAAAAATCATTATTTAGAATTGTTGCGGAACAAAATGATATCAGGGGTAAAATTAATTCTTTGGAGAGCAGGGAATTAAGATTGAAACATGATGAAGAAGAACTTCAAAGAGAACTTCAGGAAGCTTCTATTTTAGTCGGTGTTTGCGCCCTAAGGTATAAAGATTTTTGGCCGAAGGATGCAGATGGTAATGTGCTTTCGCTCGACCAAGTAGTAAAAGAACCTAGACAAGTGCAAGAAGATAAGAGGCGTGTAATGGAAAAAATAAAAATACGTTTGGAAGACGCTGGAGTTTCTGGCGGGGATGATGTTGTAAAAGAATATAAGGAAACAACGGAAAGGGATACATTCTTAGAAAGAGAGCTTGAAGATCTTATAAAGTCATCAGAGTCTTTGAAAAACTTAATTAAAGAATTAGAAGATAAGCTTGCCACAGAGTTTAGAAATGGCGTTACAAAAATAAATATTCAATTCCAGCAATTTTTCTCTACGATGTTTGGAGGGGGATCTGCTACGCTCTCCATAGTCCGTGAGAAAAAAAGAAAAAGAAGTACTGATACTGAATTGCCAGTTTCAGATTCTGGCGAGGAAATAATTGAGGAAGAAGAATCTGAAGAAGGTCTTGATATTGAAGTTTCTCTGCCAAAGAAAAAAATAAAAGGTCTTATGATGCTTTCGGGCGGAGAAAGAGCTCTCACATCCATTGCACTTCTTTTTGCAATTTCTCAGGTTAATCCGCCGCCATTTATTATTCTTGATGAGACTGATGCTGCTCTCGATGAAGCCAACTCAAGAAAGTATGGAGATATGATTGCCGAGCTTTCAAAATATTCTCAACTTATTTTAATTACTCACAACAGGGAAACTATGGCACGTGCCGGAGTAATTTACGGAGTCACCATGGGTGCTGATGGAGTTTCAAGATTGCTTTCTATTCAGTTTGAAGAGGCAGTTCAGGTGGCCAAATAGCATAAAGAAAACGGGATTTTGCGAAGCAAAATCCCGTTTTTATATTGCAGTCTTTAGTTTATATGCTAAAATTAACATGACATATGGATAAAAATTTTTCAAATAAAATCAAAAAATTATTACCCCTAACTTCTGTTACGATAGCTTTTATTGTTGTCGCTTTTATTACTTTAAAAACTAATATCCCTTTAGATATTTCCAAATCAAATCAGTCAATTGTTAAAAATTTTACTATAAGTCAGCTTCCATCCGTTCCGGGTGAACCTATCAAATGGATAAAAATATTAAAGGTTGCAGAAATAAATGATGAACAGTATCTTTTAGAAATTCCAAAAATTGCAAGCAATGTAAAAGTATCAACATCGACAATAAATAAAGTTTATTCTAAAAAATCTTCCGAACTCACAAATGCAGATAGAAAAAAATTATCAGAATTATCAAGACAAGCAAGCAAATCAGAAGCATCACTCGCACTTGCAGAATCTTTAAAAAATAAAAAACTGGGATTCTTTGCAAAAGTTTCTCAATTATTTTCAAACATGAATTTTTCCATGTTTGCTTCTGTTGCAGATGCAGTTGGTTCTGAAGATAACACGGCAATAGATACAACCGTTGTTGATCTTTCTTCTTTAGCTAGTTCAACTACTTCTTCAGATTCTTCTACTACTTCTACAACAGATCAAAATATTCAAATGGCTGATGCTTCTTCCAATGAAACTGATATATCAACAACATCAGAAATCAATCCAATTATTCCAGAAGAAAATTTATTAGTGAATTCAACTACAACATCGCAAGCAACTGCTACTGTTGCTACTACTTCAAATAATTCAGATCAATTGCAATCAACCTCGACAGGTTTGACCGCTTCAACATCCTCGATTGAAATGGAAACAAGCAGCTCATCATCACAGTCAGATTTAATAGTTGCATCATCAACTGCATCTAGTACAGATATTGTAGAAGTTCAATATGAAACTCCAGCACCTGTGTTTGCCGAAGCAGAAACGGAAACAGGAAAAATAGTTACTGTTTCTGCCACTGACACAAGCGATGTTCCTATTAAAAATGTTCTCGCATATACAAACATTCCAAAAATTTATAAAGTCGGCCAAGAGGACAAAATTAAAATAAAATGGGTGAACAATAATGATCAAAATGTCACCTTCAAAGCATATGATCTAAACGATGATGGTTATCTTGATTATGTGGAATGGACAGTGCCGCATCTTTCTACTCAAACATTTGAAATTATTTTTACTTCTAAAGCATTTCAGCTGGATGCAGACAAAAATATTATTGCAGATATTTATGACCAAATTAAAACCAAAGATAATAATTGGGCGAGTATTGTGGATGGACAATATGTCAGAGTAACTTTTGAAAAAATTCTTACAAATAAAAATGACAATACTTTATATGTAAGACCAACAAACTCAAACGAACCAGCTACAATAGAAGTTTATCCTGTCTATACTGATCAAGATGGAAACCAAACAGAAGGTCCGCTTGTTGCTACTTTTTCAAATATTAATCGTGAAGATATGTATAAAGTCTTGCTTACCAACTTGGAAACTCCAACAGATGTTTTTGATTTAAAAATTATTGGAAATGTTGATATTGATTATATTGTTGATCCAGCTGCTACTCTAATTTCAAGTTATCCTGAAAGCAATGCAAACACCGGTTTTCCTATTTATACAGGCAGTATGGCTCAGGCAGGACAAAGTTTTGTTACTTTAAATGATGGTAATTCTTATAAATTAAACTCAGCTAAATTTTATCTTTTTAAAAGCGGTTCACCAACAGGAAGTATGTATGCTCAACTTTACAGCCATACTGGGACATTTGGCAGTTCCGGAAAGCCGGGAACTTTATTAGCAACATCAGATGCTGTTGATGTATCTACCTTAAACCCAAGTCCTACTCCAGGTTTAGTTACATTTACTTTTTCAGGAGCAAATCAATATGTAATGTTTCCTAATACAAGTTACATCATAATCTTTAAATATGACGGAGGTGATGCAAGCAACTATGCATATCTTGCTGTGGATTCTACTACACCTACTGATCCAGGAAATGCTAGTTATTATCAAAGTGGATGCTGTTGGCTTACCTATGCTTCAGCCGATAGTATATATTATGTTTATGGTGATGTAGCAGATTTAGGAACCGGACTCGTAGCTCACTGGAAGTTGAATGATAATCTTGCAACTACAGCTGTTGTTGACAACAAAGGATTATATAATGGAGTGTCAGCAACCAATACATCCAATATTAGTACGGCTGGTGTTTCTGTCAGTACTGGCGGTTCAAATGGTGCTTTAAGTTTTGATGGAACAAGTGGTGAAGTAGATGCAGGATATACTGTACCTATAGGAGGAACTGATTTTTCAATTTCTGCATGGGTATATCCTACAAGTTATCCTGGCGTATGGGAAAATCCCATTGTATCAAAATGGCCAGCGAGTGGTGCAAATCAAACAGGATTTAGATTTGTTGTAACAGGGGCAAATGATACTCCCGTTGGCAGACTTAGACTTATTTCAGACACATCAGCGGGAAATTCTTATTCTACAGCAACTCTCACTTTAAATGCTTGGAATCATGTTGTTACTGTTTATCACCATTCAGGAACAACAGTTGATATGTATATTAATAATTCCGGTTTAACAGGTATTGCAGGTAATACTATTTCTTCAACATTTAATCCTCTTCGTATGGGTCATGCTTATGGTACTGGTTACTGGGTAGGATCTATGGATGATGTACGTATTTATAACAGAGCTCTATCTTCTAATGATGTTTCAGCACTTTATAATAGTGGAGCTGGGACTGAAATTGAATCTCTTACTGTTCCAGATGCTCCGACTATCGGCACTGCCACTGCTGGAAATGCTCAAGCTACAATTACTTTTACAGCACCCGGTAATAATGGCGGAGCGGCAATTGATTATTACACGGCTTCTTCAAGTCCGAGTGGTATCAATGTTGCAACAACAAGTGCTACTTCAGTAGTTGTTACAGGTCTTACAAATGGCACAGCTTATACATTTACAATATATGCTCACAACTCAGTCGGAACTTCAACAGCATCAGTTGCGTCGAATAGTGTTACACCGCTTGCAGTTACAACAAAACATTGGGTTGGAACAGATGGAAGTTGGAATACTGCAGGGAACTGGTCAGCTACTTCAGGCGGTGCAGGCGGCGAAGGAGTTCCTGTTGCAGGGGATACAGTTATCTTTGACGGCGGAGGAACTGGCAATGCAAATATTGATGCAAATGTAAATGTTTCTGATATTCAGATTAATTCTGGCTACACAGGAACGATAACTCAAACATCTTCTTATACGATAACAACATCAACAACTACCATACCTTCCTTTGTACAAAATTCTAGCGGTTCTACTTTAACTTTAATTAATTCAAATACTATTGCAGGAGGTTTTACTTTAGATGCTGGAACACTTAACATAAATAGCGCTACTGCTATCGGCTCCGGTACATTCACTATTGCAGGAGGAACGATAGACAACACTTCAGGCGGTGATATAACACTTTCTATAAATAATGTGCAAAATTGGAATGGAGATTTTATATTTAAAGGTACAAATAATTTAAATCTTGGCACTGGTACTGTCACGCTTGGTGCAAATCGCACTATCACGACAAATAAAAAAACTTATTCACTTGATTTTTCTAGCAGTGGAGAACCGCCAATCAATTGGTCATTAATAGCTCGTTTGTGGGGGACTGAAGATTTTACAGATCAAGGAAGCGATGGCTTGATTACTACCGGATATTATACTGGTTCGGGAAGCGGTTATGGCTATTGGAAGTGTACGGCTGCGGGAATTAGTACAGGAGATTATGATTTTAAGTTTACTCCTATTTCATATTCAGGTACTCCATATGCACAATGGGGAGTCAGGCTTGCAGGCAATGGAACAGGTTATTGGTTTAAAAAGTCAGCTTCAGGTAGCAGTGCTATAACGACAGATGGATATGGTTCGCCAACGTGGAATACAGTAACGGTTGCCGACGCTTTTACAATTTCTGCGAGTGATATTATTACGACAAAAATACGAGGAACTGGTTCTGCAACAACTGTAGAAATTTATCAAAATAATATATTGCGATATTCTGCAAGTAATCCAACAACAGCAAAAGATTCTGGACCTATAGGCTTGGGAATTTCAGGAGGACAAGTATTTAGTACACGATCATGGGTAATTGATGATATTGAGGTTGATGATGCGGTTACCGCAACACTTACAGTTCCTGGGATAATTTCTGGCGCGCATAGTCTGGCAAAATCTGGAATCGGTACGCTTTCTTTAAGTGGAACAAATACATTTTCTGGAGGTATGACTTTGAATGCAGGAACGCTTTCAGTAGGAAACTCTTCAGCTCTCGGTACTGGAAACTTTTTAGAAAACACAGGGACATTTAATGGTGGTTCTGGAAGCATTACAATTCCCGCTAACCTCACCATCTCCTCCGGTACCTTCACAGCTCCATCAGGAACACTTTCTATAGCAGGCAACTTCTCAAACTCAGGAACATTCAATGCAAACTCAGGAACAGTCAATCTAAA